>PVMK01119666.1_pt1 | contig 89457 bp, 73 predicted proteins | sample 1853481 | NCBI WGS metagenome assembly PVMK01 (sample SAMN08533507, study PRJNA380276) | Marine sediment metagenome, whole genome shotgun sequencing project.
AGTCAACCCGGTAGTAGTTGGTGAGGCGGCCCGATGGGAGATTAAAATAGAGAATCATGGTCCGGCGGACCTGGACGAGGGCGAGCTTGTTGCGACATGGACAACAAGTGGGCCGAACTTGTCATTGGTTGCGCCACAGAATTGTACGCTTAGCGGAAATAATTCCAGTACACCGTCTTTGTCATGCTCGATTAGCGGGCTTCCCCGAAATACAATTGTGTCATTCAGTGTGCAGGGCACCCAGGAGAGTGACGGTGATAATTCACTAATAGCAAGCGCCATTTCCGACGATCCCAATGAACAAAACAACTCGGCACTAACTGGCGCGCAGGTCGTGTCGGCATTCAGCGAAGGCGCGGTGCAAATTCTTAATCTGTCCGGTAACGATGTTGCGAGTGGCGACGTGGATGGTGATGGTTTGGTCGACGTAGTGGTCTCCTCGGATAATACTGTCATTTTCTTCAACAGTGGCAACCGCAGCCTGATTACGCCGGGGCAATCTCTGGGTTCGAATAGCGGCGGAAATGTCGTGGTATTGCTGGACTGGGATGGTGATGGAGATACAGATGTCGCAGTTGGTGGCATGAGCAACAAAGCTGCGCGGGTCTATTTTAACGACGGCAATGGCGAATTCCCGAATGGCGTTGACTTGAATATCAGCGGTCTTGGCACAGTAACCGGCGCGGCAGCCGCTGACTTCGATAGCGATGGTGATGATGACCTGGTGCTCGCGGGGTCTGGCAATACGATTCAGGTCAGACGATCGGGAGAATTCGGTTTCGCTACCTCGCCATTGCCGGCGGTTTCCGGAATTCATGCTTCAGTCGCTGATATCAACAATGACAGTTTTCCGGATGTCGTCATTGTCGAGGCAGGAAGCAGATACGTCAAAGTCCTGCGCAATTCCGGCGATGGCAGAACTTTCAATTCACAAACACTGCAACGCGGCAGTGTCGCCAGCGTGACGCCGGCCGATATTGACAGTGATGGCGATATTGATCTGGTGCTCGCCGTTGATGATGGAGAGTTGGCCGTTCCGGAAAGCAAGGTGATTTATCAGCAATCCGGTGGTGGTTTTTCCTCGGGGAGTCCTCTTGGTGTTTCACCTGTGAGTCGGCTAGTGGCAGGAGATATTGATGGTGACACAAGGCCGGACATTGTTGCTATAAATCACGCCGGCGTGCATCAGCAATACCGGGGGCTTTCGTCTGGCGGATTCAACCTGTACGCCGAACAAATCATAAGTACAGGTATGCGTCGCGGCATTCTGAGCGATTTCAATGGCGATGGCTCTCTCGACCTGATTGTTGCCGGATCACGATCGAATGTCGTTGAGATCTATGCGAATGATGGCAAAGGGCGTCTGGGGCTGGGCGATCGCACACCGCCTGCGATTACGTTGCTAGGGAATGCAATTATCAATCTCGCTGCGGGTGCACCTTATGCAGACCCTGGCGCAACAGCGACAGACGACATCGATGGTGATATTACGAATTCCATCACTACAAGCGGGAGCGTTAACACGACGGTCGTCGGTACCTATCATGTCACCTATACTGCTACTGATCGTGCAACTAACATTGCGACGGTGCAACGAACGGTTAATGTCGGCGTCAACCAGGGTACCGGTGGTGGTGGCGGAGGCGCAGTCAGTTTTGCTTCATTGTTGCTACTTTTTGGTTTCGGCTACTTGAATTACGTCACACGTCTTAAGAGATTTACCGATCCATCGGTGTAAATAAAAAGGGCCGCATTAAGCGGCCCTTTTTTTACTTCAGGTTGGTGTTCACGACATCAACAATTAAAACTCGCCAAGCGCCAGAACGGTCAGTTTACTTGCTGTCTGCAACATGACGTATTGTTTGCCGTTGTGCACGTAGGTCGACATGCCGTAATTGACGGTGGCAGGAATTTCGATCCCGCCAACCGGCTCTCCGGAGCGCTTGTCAACGAAGTACAACATCGGCGTGCCATCACTCGCCGCACTGGTATACATAAACAGTGATTTTGTTACCAACATTATTGCATTGCGACCGGTACCGGTCGTCGGAATATCCATACCCTGGAGCTGCGGATGATTGAGCACGCGCTCCGGTGTCTCTCCGATAGGCAATTGCCAGAGATGCTCGCCTGTGTTCATGTCAATAGCGGTAATGTGACTGTAAGGCGGTTTGAACATTGGCAGATCGTCCGGTCCGCGCACCAGGTCAGATCGTAATGATGCGAAGTCAGAAAAAGTTGCGCCTGTGGGCTTGTCGATGTTCGGGTCCCGTTCGGCGCCCGTTACGACGATTCTCGAGGAGCAGGCTTTGCGTGTAGAAACATACAATATGCCCGATTCAGGGTCGGCTACAGTCGGACCATCGATGTTGGTGCCACCCCCGTCGCCGGGGCACCAGTAAGCTGCCCGGTATCCCTGGTCGTTATCACGATGCAGTGGTGGGTTGAACAGCGGACCGATCTTGTGGTCCTTAAGCGCAACAATTGCCGCGGCCCGCAGTTCCGGCGTGTAATCGATCAAATCGTCGTGAGTCAGGCCTTGCATACCGTATGCGGCAGGCCGCGTCGGGAACGGTTGAGTGGCAGCCAGCTTTTCACCCGGAACGTCGGAGGCTGGCACAGGTGTTTCTTCTATCGGCCAGATGGGCTCGCCGGTCTCACGGTTAAACGTATACGCAAAATTTTGTTTTGTCGTTTGCACGACGATCGGAACCTCTTTGCCATCGATGGTGACGTCCAGCAACACGGGTGCCGTTGGCGTGTCATAGTTCCAGATGTCGTGATGTACCAGTTGCTGGTGCCAGACGCGCTCGCCGGTCTTGACATCCAGAGCGATCAGGCTGGTGCCATACAAGTTGTCTCCCGGGCTAAAGCCGCCGTAATAGTCAATGGTTACACCATTGGTCGGGATGTATACGATTCCACGTTCTTCATCTGCAGACATGGGCGCCCATGAAGAAACATCACCGGTCCACTTCCAGGCATCGTTCTCCCAGGTCTCGTGTCCGACTTCACCTGGCCGCGGTATAACGTGGAACTTCCACAGAAATTCACCGGTTCTTGCGTCATATCCGAGAATGTCACCCGGCACATTTTCCACGCGCGACTGGTAGTAGCCCTGTTCATGTGAGTTGCCGACAACAACGACACCATTAACGACGATCGGCGGCGATGAAGTGGTTATGTAGCCATTCTCCAGCGACAGGCCCTCATAGGGATCATGCGTATACGGCAGGTCAGCAACCAGGTCCGTCAGCATGTCGACTACGCCTGTCGCAGGAAAGCCATCGATCGGTACCGGTTTGCCCCAGTTTTCCAACGGCTGCCCGGTTTCTGCATCAAGCGCCGTCAGGAAAAAAGCGGGCGATGAAATGTAAATTACGCCGCGGCCGTCGACTTCCGCATAGGTAATCCCTTTGCCGTAATCCTTGCGCATCGAGTATTCGTAACGACCGGTTTTTGGTTCGCCGTACGACCACAGCAGCTCTCCGTTCTCCGGATCCAGCGCAACAACATAACGCCGCGGGCCCACGACAGTATAGAGTTTGCCGTTAATGTAGCTTGGCGTAGAACGACCGCTTTGCGCGTTGAAGCTCGCACCGTCCCAGACCCACGCTTCCTCCAGGTCCTCGAAGTTATCGAGTGTGATTTCATCTGCAGGTGAGTAGCGGGTATGTGCCGCGTCGCCGCCAAGATAACCCCATTGGCCGTCCTCAGTTCCCGGTGCTGACTTAACACTTCCGGCCGTATCATTTCCTGAATCACTGACCGGCGCCGGACCTGGAGAACAGGCAGCGATCGTCAAGGCCAATACGATAGTGCCAAGACGAATTAGTCCTGGCGGCAAACTGGCAGTATTCATTCTTGCTCCCCCACATTGTTACCTGGTTCAAAAAATTAAAGAAAGTTGCCTGGCCGCGCTATCCGTTTCGATCAGGCGAGTCGTAGGAGCGGCATCTTGCCGCGATTTACAGGCCTGATCGCGGCAAGATGCCGCTCTTACGACTCGCACCAGATTCGACTAGACTTTTCGCAGTGTAGCGGCCATGGCATCAAGTGCTTCTTCGATGACTATCCTCGATGAGCCGAGGTTCATGCGCATATGGCCTGCACCGCCGGTGCCGTAATTCGATCCCGGATTCAGATACACACCGGAATTTTCGACCAGCCATTCCTGCAAATAGTACTCCGGAGTCATATTTTTTGTGGCGGCCATTTCATTTGCCCCGATTGCATCCATTACGCGAGACATGTCGAACCAGGTCAAATATGTACCTTGCGCTTTTTTGTAGCCGATAAGCGGAATATTTTCCGCAATATAGTTTTCGACCAACGTGTGGTTGTCATCCAGGTACGGCAGCAATTGATCAATCCACTCTCCGCCTTCTCGATATGCAGCCTCATTGGCGACGACGCCAAGCGTGCTCAGGTCAGCGCGAAAATTAAGTTTAATTCTCTCTAGCAAAACCGGGTTGGTGGAATGAAAATAGGCATTTTTCATTCCGGCCAGGTTGAAAGTCTTGCTAACCGCATTAAAAGTGACGCTGTTATTGACAACGTCTTTATCCGGTAGCCTGGCAAATGGCACGTAATCGTGTCCAGCCCTGACTATGTCAGAATGAATTTCGTCGGAGAGAACAATAACCTGGTTTTCCAGGCACAAACGGCCGAGCCGGAGCAGGTCTTCCTCGGACCAGACATTGCCGGTCGGGTTTTGCGGATTGCACAGAATCATAGTCTGCGTATCCGGCGTCATGCGAGACTCAAGATCCGCCCAGTCGATCTCATAACGGCCATTTCTGTAGATCATCGGGCTGTCATTCGCCACCGTGTGTGTATGGCTAATGTGATAGTAGAAGCCGTCATAAACGGGCGACAATAAAAGGACTTTGCTGGCCGGTGGTGCGAGCGTTCTCAGTCCGGCGATAATTCCCGGGTAGACACCCGCCGCAATGACGAGAGACTCGGGATCGATGTCAATATCATTGCGTTCGCCGTTCCAGGTTACGATAGCCTCCCTGAGCGAATCCACATTGCTCATGTAGCCCCAGTTATGGTGCTTGCAGCGCTCGGCCAATGCCTCACTGATGCATGGTGCAGCCTCAAAATCCATAGTTGCTACACCCATGCCATACCTGAACTTGCCGTCAGGAAAATTGATTGGGGGGGTGTCCCATCTGGCACAGTTGGTACCAACACGATTATAAGGTGTATCAAAATCAAACTTACCATCCACCAATCCGCCTGATTTTTCCGCAGCGACGGCAGCAGCGCTCCCTGTTCCAACAGCGCCGGCGGCGAGTGCCGTCATTCCAGCATTCTTCAAGAACGCCCTGCGATTCAATCCATACACGTTTGACATTGAAACTCCCCTTTCTATTTCATTGCTTGCGTTGGCGCGGCACAACTGTGACGTTGTTAAGTGCGCCATCTTTATAATCCAGCTCGGTGTCGCCGGCCGCATAACGGCTCAGTGACAGTATATAAGCAAGAATATCGACGTATTCCTTTTCATAGAGAAAACCGGGATTGCTTTCCGGCATCGAAGTACTCATGACAGTGAACATAATTCCGAGTGGCTGTGACTCCCAGCGTTTCAATACCGGCCGAAAGTACTTCTTGTCGTGACAAAGCAGACAATGCTCGCCGTAAAGTTTCTCACCGACTTTAGCCTGTGCTTTCGTAAAGACACCATCATTCACTGTGCGCGGCTCTGCAAATACGCCGGCGCATATGGCGAAGCCAGCTAATGTGGCTGCTGTACGACGGACAGACATATTCGTTGCGTCAGTCAACTTGAATAATCGCCTTTTAGTCCTCTGCGAGGGCCATAGTGGTCAGCTTCGAACCAGTCAATAGCATAACGTACTGTTTGCCTTCATGGACGTAGGTCATCATGCCGTAGGAACTAGATGCCGGCGCCTCAATCTTGCCAAGTTGTTCGCCGGATGCTTTGTCTATCGCATAGAGATAGGGCGTGTTGTCACTGCCGTGTCCTGCGTAGATCAGCAACGTGCTGGTAACTGTCATCGGCGCAACGCGGGTACCGTTACCCGTATTGGGTATGTCCATGTCCTTCAGCGCGGGGTGATTCAGCACTCTGTCTGGCGTTTCACCAACGGGTATCCACCATAGATGTTCTCCGGTGTTCATATCGATCGCTGTAATACGGCTATACGGTGGCTTGAACATGTTGAGTCCATCAGGACCTCGTACGGAGCCATAACCTGGAATCACAACATAGTCCGCAATCGTGCTGCCGGTCGGCGCATCGATCAGTGCGTCTCTTTCCGTACCGGGCGCCGGTATGCGGTAGGAACAATTCTTGCGCGAGGTGACGTATAAAATGCCGGTCGTCGGGTCTGCCGCCGCCGGGCCATCAATATTTACACCGCCGATGTCACCCGGACACCACAGTGCTGCTTTTTTACCCAGGTCGTTGTCGCGGTGTAATGGCGGGTTGAACAATGGACCAATTTCATATTCTTCCAGAATTTCGAGCATCCGTGATCGCAGTTCGGGTGTGAAATCGATCAGCGCATCTTCAGTCAGGCCCTGGTTGTCGTACGGGGCTGGTTTGGTCGGAAACGGTCGGGTCTTCGCTAATTTTTCACCGGGAATTCTGGACACCGGGACCGGTCGCTCTTCAATCGGCCAAATCGGCTCGCCGGTTTCGCGGTTGAAGGTATACGCAAACGATTGTTTGGTGACCTGTACGACGATAGGTATCGTCTCGCCATCTTTCACGATGTCGAGCAGCACCGGTGCTGTCGGTGTATCGTAATTCCAGATGTCATGGTGGACCATCTGGAAGTGCCAGACGCGTTTACCGGTTTTTACATCGAGTGCAATAAGGCTGGTGCTGAAAAGATTGTCGCCCGGACGGAATCCGCCGTAAAAATCAAGTGTGGCACCGTTGGTTGGAACATAGACAATGCCGCGCTCCTGGTCGGCCGACAGTGGTGCCCAGGATGAGATATCGCCAGTCCACTCCCATGCATCGTTTTCCCAGCTCTCGTGACCAAACTCGCCGGGCTGTGGAATGACGTTAAACTTCCACAGAAATTTGCCAGTCTTCGCGTCGTAACCAAGAATGTCGCCGGGAATATTCTCAATACGTGACTGGTTATAACCTTGCTCTGCGGAATTGCCGACCACAATCACGCCGTTCACTACGATCGGTGGCGAGGAAGAGGTGATATAGCCTGTTTCCAACGGCAGGCCTTCGTAGGGATCGTATTCATGGCCAAGATCCGCCAGCAGATCGACTACGCCGGTCTGCGGAAAGCCCTCGACGGGTACCGGTTTACCAAAACCCGCTAGTGGTTCGCCGGTCTTTGCATCCAGTGCCGTCAGGAAAAATGCCGGTGAAATAATATAAATAACGCCACGACCATCGATTTCGGCGTAGGCGACACCCTTGCCATAGTCCTGGCGCATCGAGTATTCCCAGCGCAGCGTGTTCGGTTCACGATAGGACCAGATCGTCTCGCCGCTGGCGGGATCAATGGCGACGACATGTCGACGCGGACCAGCGACGGTGTACAGGATGCCGTCGATGTAGGTTGGTGTGGATCGGCCACTGGCGGCGTTGAAGCTCGCACCGTCCCAAACCCAGGCTTCTTCGAGATCGCCGAAATTGTCGGCGTTGATCTGGTCCACGGGTGAATAACGGGTATGCGCAGAGTCGCCGCCGATAAAGTGCCACTCGCCATCTTTTGTGCCTGGCGACTCAGCGAATACCTGCGTACCGAAAATCATTCCAGTCGCCAGCATCGCGATCCCAATACTGACTGATAGCCTGTTACCAGCTGCGGCTGTGTTTGCTTCTCTCATTTCGCCCCCCTCATTTATGCCTCTGAATGCGACTCTGGTCGTGTTGACTCTCACGTTCGGCCTGGACAGTTCAGGGCATCAGTATAATGTGTGTTTTTGCTCAAATCCCGTATTTGCAGGATACCTCAGGGCCAGATTCAGGCAAATACATTCAACGGCAAGCTTTCCGTATGGCGATACATTTTCCGGCTTTTCCGGGCAGTATACTGTCCACGGTCAATGGATGAGGGGCGCCACATGTCTGCGCAAAACCCGGTAATCGTCATTCCCGGCATAACAGCCACGAGCCTGATCGACGACTATCCGCTGAAAGTCGACGAAATCTGGACCATGGTGTTCAACAAGGAATATGAGCGAGTCGCCCTACATCCGGACGATATGCGCTACGAGGCGGTGGAGCCGGCGCATGTCGCAGTAGGGCAGCCATTTCCGATTTATGACGATTTGATTCGTGCGCTGCGGCACGAGTTATCGCCGCGTGCCGACCAGCCGACGCCGGTCTTCGCTTTCCCGTACGACTGGCGCATGGACGTGCGGGCCAGCGCCGCGAAGCTGGGCGCTTTCGTTGACGAGGTGCTGGCGCGAACAAAGCTGCTGCGACACTATGCGGACGCGGACGATCTTCAGGTCGACCTCGTTGGACATTCGATGGGCGGGCTGGTCATTTGCGAGTATCTGGCACAATTCGGCCGACGATCGAATATCGGCAAAGTTGCCACTATTGGCACACCTTTTCTTGGCTCGATTGAAGCTATCGTCAAGATTACGACGGGGCATGAGCTTGCTGACCGGGCCCGAGCCTAAAGAACGGGAACGCGAGGCGGCGCGTGTCATGCCCGCGTTGTATCAGTTATTTCCAAGTTATATGGATGCAACAAAAAACCCGCAAGGCGATGATGTCGATATATTCGACTGCGCCAATATACAAAACAGTGTCATCGACAGCCTGACGGAATTCGTACGCATGTATTCGGTATCTACGAAAAGCGCTGACCGCCGTTCGCAGGCGAAAAAAATATTGCAGGACATGCTTGACAGCGCGCGCAAGCATCGGCAGACGATAGACAATTTCAAGACATCCAACGCGGCACTCACGCAGTCGGACTGGCTCGCGATTGTTGGTGTGGGAGAGAAGACTCGCATTCAGTTGACAGTCGATCGCGACAGGCGGGGACCGTGGTTCATTATTGACGAGAGTCAATTCGTTAACGAGTTGGACGATAAAAACAACCGATCGCACCGGACCGGCGACGGTACCGTACCTTTGCCCGGTGCGTTGCCACCATTTCTCGCCGCATCGAAACTGGTCTGCGTAACTGAAGCCGACCTCGGTCTGCTGGAGTTGCGGGACCGGCTAATGGTGAATCTGGGTGGATTTCATGGCCTTTTGCCACGCATTAACCTGGTGCAACGACTTGTTACCAAGCACCTGCAACCAGCCTATCGCGGCAGGGTCTGGGGTCGCCGGCTACCCGGTTCGAGATCGTGGAATCCACCGCTGGCCGGGTTGGTGGAAAAAGATTACTAGCGCTGGCTATCGCGGCAGGACGCCGCTCCTACGAGCGTGCTGTTGTTCCCGTAGGAGTGGCGTCCCGCCGCGATAGTCGAACAATTGGCAGAGATCGCAGAGTAATCTTGCCGCGGAAGAAAATTTATCCTGCGTCATGGCGTGCTTATCCAATACTGTAAATACGTGCAGCTCAGTCAGCAGCGAAGCAATAGAACAGCCCATCGCCGCCAGTGCTGCGCAGGTTTTCCTGGCTGCAGCCACGACTGGGATGTGCATCGTTCCATGGTGATCCGGGCTTGCCGCGGGAAAGACGGTCATGATGTCCGAGGTGTGCCGAGCCGTCGCTGCTGCTGCTCCAGAGGCTGCAAGTGTGGTCTTCGCCATCGTCGAAGGCAGTGCCATCTGCGTGGCTTCCGGTCAGGATGTCATGTCGATTCGGAGTGTCACCCGACCCATTGATCACTGCACCATTTTCATCGAGTGCCGTTTCCTTGTTCACGTTGGCGGAATCACTGTGTAATTCGTCCACGTTAGCGGCGATAAGTGTTCCCTCGGCGTTGTGCCATGGTCCGTTGCCGATGCGATCCCGCGCATTAATCGAGTCCGTACTCAGATATGCCCTCCAGGTGCGTGAGCCTGCGCCTGCAGCGGCGGCCAGTGCCGCACAATGCGCATCAGCGCCCGCAAGTCCGCCGAGATCTGCGCCATTACCTGATCCGTTGCTGGTCAGAAAAAAGCTCATGCTGTATTCCTGCGCAATAGTCATCTGCACGCCGATTGCCATTGTCAGTCCGGCCAATACCATCGTTACTGGTTTTTTCATGGTGATTCCCCCTATCCTGATTTTTATGTCAGTCCACGCCGTCTATTGTAAATCAGTCGGTGCCATCGGCGAGGACAACAGATGCTCGAACTTTTTCCAGCGCGCCGCCTGATCTTCTGTGTCGCGCTCTATGTAATCACGAACCATATCCTTACCGAGATTGTAGTTGATCACGTAACTCCGATAAGTTTCGATAAAATCAGTCCGCTGGCGTGCCCGCTCCGGTGACATCAGCGAAAATTCAATCAGCCATTGCACCGCCTGATCGCGGTCGATATCTCCATTCAGGTAATCCCTGGCCGCTTCGTTGCCTGCATAGTTAAGCTGGCCGAGCAGTTCCTCTAGCTGGTAATAACGATCGGCTTCCGCGGGGTCGAGTCCCGCCAGCGGAAACAAAACATCTCGCTCATAGGTGATTCTCTGCTCACCCGGGAAGGCCAGGTCGATGCCGTAGTTGCCGCTGCCCTCGGCAATGAGCGATTGCGGGCTGAACAGCGGATATAGAGAGAACTCAAGCCAGCCCCTGTCCTGGACCAGGTTTTTTTCCAGGAGCGCATTGAACGTGTGGTGGCCCGGATAGCCCTCATGACAGCCAAGGTCGACAGCGCGACTGATGAATATTGGCAGGTCCGTATTGATCTGGATCAGGCTTTGCGCATTGCCCTGGTACCAGTTATAGGCCGACCAGGGCTTGTCGTTTACATACTCAAGGCTGAATGATTCGTTAGCCGGCAAATCTATATAGAGGAGTGTTCGTCGTCGACACTCGGCGATTGCGGCGTCGAAAACTTCCGCGAGGCGTTCCGGCGGAATTACAAACTGATTTCTAAACTCGTTGACCCGAACGGACAGTTCACCCTCGCCACCAAGCAGGGTATCGATATCGCCCAGGATTGCCCTGAAAAAATCCGCATCGTGATCGGGCGCTGTGGTACCAAATAATTGCCGGGACTCATCGTCGAAAGACCGGGTTTGACCCTTGGTTAATCCAATACGCGTCGCCTGTGCGCCAAGGCGTCCGAGCATTCCATCGATTCGTGCAGTCACGATAGCGTCATTCTCTGTGGCCGCGTTTGCACTCAGGAGTTGGGTTTTCAATATGGCGGATCGGGCTTCGATTTCGTCAATGGAAAGCTGCGCCTCGTTTGCGGACTCTCTGATTTCTGCCGGGCCGAAATAGGCGTCTACGTGCGCATCGTCATGCCAGCTCATGCTGAGCTCGAGAAACAGGTACTCCCGGGCGAGCGAATCCAGATCGGCGATGGATGCAACGGTCTCCTTGTCTGCAGATTGATCCACTCCACAGGCGGCCAGCGAAACAAAGGGCAAAAATAACAGCAATTCGAAGTTTCATTATTCGGTTCCACAGCTAAAATGGTGGTACATCAGGCGGGACAGCATATCAGTGGCAGGCTGAAGTTGGCTAAGAAAATAAACCTGCAACGCTGGCGCTGGTCCATATATTAGTCTGACCGGTTGTCGGACCGAATGACGGGTGTGCAGACCATGCAGAAGCAAACGATTCAATGGTTTATTCCAGTCTTGCTGGCTATCGCCGCTGCCGGGGCGCTTTGGTATTACTGGACTCAGGTCAATGAGCCACGCCCCGTACCCGTGTCAACAACCGAGCCCGTCCCGGAAGAGCCGGTGGTATTGCCCGGTCCGTTGCACCCGATTCCTGACCTCCAGGTGGACCAGTCAGATAAGCCGGATCTTATGCCATTGCCGCCGCTCGAGCAGAGTGACGAGTATTTCAAACTTGAGCTGGTGGAGATTTTTGGCAATTTGATGGGAGAGATCCTGGCTGACTCGGGGGCGATAGAAAAAGTCGTCGCAACCGTGGATAACCTGCCACGGGAGCACATTGCAGAGCGCATGCGGCCGGTAGGTAGCCTCGGTGGTCAATTCGAAATTGGTGGGCAGGATGGCAGCGGCGGTTTTTCTGTCAGCCAGGACAACTATCGACGATACGATGAGCTGGTTGCGCTGGTGACGAGTGCCGATCTCAACGAAGTTGTCGATATGTACCGGCGTTTCTACCCACTGTTTCAGAGCGCGTACACAGATCTTGGCTATCCTGACGGTTATTTCAACGACCGGCTGGTCGAGGTCATTGATCACTTGCTGGAGACTCCTGAGCCGGTCGGGCCCGTTGCGTTGGTCAGGCCGCATGTGCTGTATGAATATGCGGATCCGGAACTGGAAGGTCTCTCGAGTGGACAGAAGCTTATGTTGCGGATGGGTAACGATCACATGGCGAGGATAAAAAAGACGCTGCGGGAGCTGCGCCAACTCGTTACACAAATTTGAAGACAGCATCCAGGCGGCGTGGAATTTGGTTTCGCCCATTAATCTGTGGTGTGATGCCTTAAGGAATAAAAACTACAAACTGATTTTCGGGGGAATTTCATGAGATTGTCAATTCTTGCGCTGCTGGCGCTCGGCAATATTGTCTTTGCTGCAGACGGCAGCATTCTTGGTTATGACGAAACATCCAGCGCCGCCCAGCGTGAAGCTGAAGCACGCCTCGACGCGTCAATTGACGCAAAGGAAATGGATGAGTGGCTGCGGTTGATGTCCGCAAAGCCGCATCATGTAGGCTCCCTGGCCAGCAAGGAAAATGCAGAATTCATCGCGGAGCTGTTCGAGTCATGGGGTTATGACGTGGAGATCGCAGAGTACGAAATTCTGCTGCCAACACCGCGAATCAGAGAAGTTGAACTCCTTGCGCCGACACAATTCAGTGCAGCGTTAACTGAAGATTCGCTCGCCGAGGACGCGAGCACATCGGTCCGTGAGAACCTCCTTCCTCCATACAATGCGTTCTCAGTTGATGGTGAAGTCGAAGGTGAGCTGGTGTTCGTCAACTACGGTATGCCCGCTGACTACGAAATTCTCGAACGTTATGGCATCGACGTTATCGGCAAAATCGCAATCGCAAAATACGGCAGGTCGTGGCGTGGTATCAAGCCCAAACTTGCAGGGGAAAAAGGGGCGATCGGCACAATTATCTATTCGGATCCGGGCGATGATGGTTACGGCGCCGGAGATGTCTATCCGAAGGGGCCTTTCAAACACGAAAGTGCGGTGCAACGTGGCTCGGTTATGGACATGCCGACTTATCCCGGCGATGTCCTGACTCCCGGGCGCGGTGCTACCAGGAATGCGAAGCGGCTGAAAAGGGAAGATGCGCCGACTATTACACGGATTCCCGTGCTGCCGATGTCATATCGCGATGCGTTGCCATTGCTTTCCGCGATGGATGGCGAGGTCGTGCCCGACGACTGGCGCGGTGGTTTGCCGATCACCTATCACCTCGGCCCAGGCCCGGCACGGGTAAGACTGAAAGTGGAATTCGACTGGAACATGGTGACAGCCTACAACGTCATCGCGCGCCTCGAAGGCAGCGAATATCCGGACGAGTGGGTAATTCGTGGCAACCATCATGATGGCTGGAACCACGGCGCTGCAGATCCCCCTGTCCGGGTTGGTCGCCACGCTCGCCGAAGCCAAAGCAGTTGCGGAGCTCGCCAGGGCAGGCTATCGACCATTGCGGACTATTATTTATGCGGCCTGGGATGCTGAAGAGCCGGGCCTGATCGGCTCGACTGAATGGGCGGAACATCATGCCGCCGATTTGCGGGAGCATGCGGTGGCCTACCTGAATACAGACGGGTCAGCCCGTGGATTCATTGGCATTGGCGGCAGTCATGTGCTGGAGCGGTTTTTCAACCAGATCATTGAAGAAGTTGATGACCCGGTTTTTCCGGTGACACTGAGAGAACGGCGACGTGCTTACGACATGCTTAACGGCGCCGATGACAAGGCCAAAGCGGAAGCCAGAGATCGTGCGGACCTGAGGATTTATCCGCTGGGTTCGGGTTCCGACTACACACCGTTCCTGCAACACCTTGGTATTGCATCAGCGAACCTGGGTTTCGGCGGCGAAGCGCCGGGCGGCAGTTATCACACGCTGTACGACACGTATGAACACTACACAACCTGGAAAGATCCAGACCTTGTCTATGGCGCTACCCTGGCCAGGGTCACCGGCCGTGCAACGCTGCGACTGGCGAATGCGCCTAGATTGCCGTTTGAGTTTTTGGGCCTCGCGGACAGCGTGGCCAGTTACGTCGCGGAAATTGAAGAGCTTGCCGATAGCATGCGTGAGGAAACTGCCAGGACCAACCAGCTGATTGCGGACGGTGTCTACGAGATCGCGTTGAATCCGAACAGGAAATTCGGGCCGCCGACTGAGAACGCACCGGTTCCGTACTTTAATTTTGCGCCTCTGAAGAATGCGTTGAGTCGACTGGAGGCGGCGGCAACGGCGTTTGACGTGTCGTCAGCGGCGAATGCGAATACCACGGAGGAAATCAATAATCTGCTGTATACGAGCGAGCGATTGTTGACACGAGATGAGGGTCTCGAAGGCCGGACCTGGTACAAACATCATATTTACGCGCCGGGTTTTTACACCGGCTATGGAGTGAAGACAATTCCAGGCGTGCGTGAAGCGATTGAGCAACGTGAGTATGAAAAAGTTGCGCCGCAAATCGAGATTGCAGCAGGCGTGCTGAATGGCATGGCCGAACGAATCGAAATATTGAGCAGCAAAATCGGCGGAGAGTAATCATGCGGGCAGAAGGATTTCAATTCTGGTTTTTCTGTTAATAGTCAGCGCGGTCTCGTTCGCCGAAAACCTGCCCGAAGCTGCACAAGGTGCCCAGGCGGTTTCTCTGACAGGCGATGCGTTGTTTGCGGCTGCACCCGGCCAGGACACGCTGGATCGGCTTGCAGCGGCAAAAAAGGACTATGACGATAATCCACACGATGCGGATAACATTATCTGGTATGGCAGAAGGACTGCGTATACCGGTGACTACCGGGGCGCTATCGAAATATTTTCGACCGGTATCAAAGAGTTTCCAAACGATGCGCGCATGTACCGGCACCGGGGGCACCGCTACATATCGATTCGCGAATTCGACCGGGCGATCCAGGATCTGGAGCAGGCCGCGACGCTGATCGAGGGTACGGAAAACGAAACCGAGCCGGATGGTCTGCCCAACGCGCTCAATATTCCCATTAGCAGCCTGCATGGCAATACCTGGTACCACCTTGGACTGGCCTATTACCTGAAACAGGACTGGCCAAACGCCTATCGTGCTTACACAGCTGGATTCAACGCCGGGCGTAATGACGATAATCGCGTATCAACCACACACTGGCTTTACATGATTCTGCGCAGGATGGGCGATCGCGAAGCCGCAGACGAAGTGCTAAGTGTGATCTCTGCCGACATGAATGTCATCGAGAACACGGTTTATCACGAACTTTGTCTCTTTTATAAGGGTGAACTTAGCCTCGAAAAGATGCTGGGAGACGACGCAGATAACCCGACCGGGGCTGCCGCGGCATACGGCGTAGCCAACTGGTATTACTACAACGATGATGAGACTGAAGCACAAGCACGCCTTGAGTCATTGCTGGCAACTGACAGCTGGTCTGCGTTCGGCTACATCGCGGCCGAGGCGGATCTGGCAGCCAGGTAAGGATATAAACAGGAGTGTATTGAAGTGCATGCAGGCGGAAATTCGAAGTGCCGGAGCATACTTGTCTGTCTTTCAATATCGATTCTTGCGGCATGCGGTAAAAAAACGGCAGAGCCGGTGCCTGATTCGACTGGCACCGCAAACACTCGGCCCAACATCGTATTCGTGCTGGTTGATGATCTCCGCTGGGACGAGCTTGGTGTCGCGGGGCACCCGTACGTCAGGACGCCGAATATAGATCGCATCGCGAATGAGGGTGCATATTTTACTAATGCATTTACCACGACGCCATTGTGCTCGCCGGCGCGGGCAACGTTTCTAACCGGCCTTTATCCGCACACCAATGGCATTACCGACAATCTTGCACGCAACGAGCAAAGCCATCGGCTGGAAACTTTTCCTAAAATGCTCAATCAGCACGGCTATGACACAGCATTTATCGGAAAATGGCACATGGGCAACGACGATAGCCCGCGCCCCGGATTCAATACATGGGCCGTAATGAAAGGGCAGGGTGAGGCGATAAATCCGGAGTTCAATATCGATGGAGAGCGGCAACAATTTCAGGGCTATGTAACGGACATACTCACAGACATGGCGCTGGATTTTGTTAACCAGCCACGCGATACACCATTCCTTTTATACCTGTCGCACAAGGGGCTGCATCCAAATATTACACAGCGAGACGATGGCAGTTCGGTAGCGTCACCCAGTGGCATACCCGGATTCATCGCCGCAGATCGGCACAAGGGTATGTATAGCGGTGCGACCGTGCCGCGGCGGCCGAACTCAGGAATAGCCCCAACGGATAAGCCTGCTCTAATGAGACAAATTGGCGAGTTGCCGCCGCTCAGTGAAAAAACAATTACAAGCGAAGAGACCATTCATCAACGCCAGGAAATGTTGATGGCTGTGGATGAGGGCCTGGGCAAAATCGTTGCTGCTATCGAAGCCCTGGGAGAGCTGGACAATACCATTGTAGTCGTCACCAGTGATCATGGCTTCTGGTACGGCGAACACGGGTTGTCGAACGAAAGGCGACTCGCTTACGAGGAAGCGTTACGTATTCCGATGATGATCAGGTACCCGGCAAAAATCACTGCGGGGTCGCGCCCGGGCGAAACTGTACTAAGTCTCGATATTGCACCAACCATGTTGGAGTTTGCCGGCGCAACTGTGCCCGAAAATCTGCATGGCAGGTCGCTGCTGCCTGTGCTTGACGACACCGTTAGTGACTGGCGATCATCTTTTCTGATCGAGTATTACAGCGATACTGTTTTCGAGCGTATCGTGACGATGGGCTATAAGGCGGTCCGTACGGATCAATACAAATATATTCAGTACGTCGATCTCGAAGGAATGAATGAACTCTACGATCTTGCACACGATCCCTACGAACTAAAAAACGTGATTGACGACGAGCGATATGCGCAAGCATTGCGAGAGATGCAGGCAGAGCTGGCGCGACTACTCGAGATTACTTCCTGATCCCCGGCGACGTGCCCGTCGCCACAATGCTGCGGCGCCACTGGCTGTAAATACACGCAAGTAGCGATTCGACATGACGTTGCCAACCTCGCGGTAGACGATAAAAAGTCCACTGCCAATGATGATCAGTCCGCCGGCGACTACCCACTGGTCGGGCACCTCGTTCCAGATCCAGTATCCAGCAGCTGCGGCACCAATCAATGCGGTGTACTCGAAGGGTGCCAAAAGAGCTGGCGGGGCCCGTCGGTAACCACCTACGATGCCAACCCACGCAAGCGCCGAGCAGAGACCCGCGAGCAGAAAGAGCAACCAGCCATTGGTCGTCGGCGGCGTGTAGTTGCCGGGCAGCATGAATGCAGAAATAAGCAGCGGTCCGGTAACGACGTAAATAGAAAGAGAGAAGCTGGATTCCGTTGCAGCAAGTTTGCGTGCTGTCAGGGCCAGTCCCGAATAGCAAAACGCCGCGATGATGACGCCAATTGCGGCCGGCGTGAACATTCCCTCGCCCGGACGTAGAACGACAAGTACGCCAATGAAGCCAATAATTACGGCAATCCAGCGACGCCAGCCGACATGTTCGCCGAGAAAGGGTACGGATAACGCGGTGACCATCAACGGCGCGGTAAAGGCTATCGTCAGGGCATTAACCAGTGGCATGCGCGACAGCCCGAAGAAGAAGCCAAACATTGCCCCGGTAGCAAGTATGGTGCGCAACAGGTGCCACTTCCAGCGCCTGGTAATGAGAGCCCCGTAACCACCGTACCAGCGTGCGGACAGCAGGAAGAACGTCACGCCAAAAACGCTGCGTAAAAAGATGAATTGCTGCAGGGAATAATCAGCTAACAACCACTTCGCACACAGGTCCAGGCAAAGACCGGCGGTGACACCGAGCAATAAATAGGAAATTGCGGTGCCGAAATGATCGTGTGAAGAATGTGTTTTATCGTTCATTAATTCCTGCCGCATAGTGGCGGCGGTATTAAGCAGCTATGGTCATTGTGGCATTCAGCCGGCGTTCAGAAAACCGCCCCGAAGGTTCAGCTTCGATTCATCGTGAGTGTTCTCTAATAGCACCAAGCACGAATATTGTGCGTTAGAGGTGATCGGGATGTCTACAAAATTCGAAGGAAGAGTTACACGTCTGATTGGGCCAAAATTAATGGCTGCCAGTCTGCTTGCATTGGTATTTTCTGGTGCCAGTCTGGCATCGCCGGAAAGTGCTGCTACCAGCCCGGGAGAGGAAGTTCGGTCTTCTGTGTCCAGTCACATCATCCAGGGTGGTCGCGATAATCCAACTGTACAAAACAAGACTACGGAAGAGTACGGTGCACTGAAAACCACTGGTGAGAGAAGCAAGTCCGGTACAAGGGCTGGATTCGCGAAACCCGGAGCGGGCTCAAGTTCAGCGCAGAGCACCAGTTTTGATTTCTGGATTTATGATGCCGATGTGCAGCTGTTTAATGACGATGACAATGACGGCTATTTCTACGGTGTTGATCTGCTGTTCGACGCCGATACGATTTACAGCGAGGCTGACGTCTATGCTGTCTTGTACCTGAGTTATGAGGGTGGTCCCTGGAACGAGTACGCGGTGACTGAGGACTTTACGATATTTGGCAGCAGCGGCTCCGATGAGTATGTGCTCGTTACTGAGTTGATGTCCGGCTATCCGACCGGAGACTACGATCTTCTCATCGAGCTTTTTGACGCATTCGATGGTGCATTCGTAGCCAGCTACGGTCCGGATGAAACTTCCGCGCTTGGCTTCCTGCCGCTCGAAGATTTCAACCGCGACGCGCCTGTAACAGAAGTCGTGATAATCGAAAGCCACGGTGGCGGCGGATCCCTCGATGGCTGGTTACTGAGCATCCTTATTCTGCTCCTGCTTATCAGCGCGAGTAGAAAAATCTGGCGGCACCGAAACGACTCACTGGTCAGAATCGACACTCCACCATCTGCCTGGCGGCGAACCGAAGATTCACGTCGCTAGTTTTGGTTCCAGCTCAGCCTGCAGCTTTCGCAGTACTGCCATGTGAACCTTCTCGTCGTGCCGTCCGCATGACCCTGCGGCCCCATGCGGCAAGCGTATCGAAGTAGGCGTACAGAGCTGGCACAACAAGCAGTGAAACGACTGTCGAGAATGCCAGCCCGCCGATGATGGCGCGGGCCATGGGGAAGTATGGCGGGCCGTCACCACCGATTTGCGTTGTGCTTACGGCCAGTGGCGCCAGGCCGACGATCGTTGTCGCCACGGTCATGAGAATTGGTCGCAAGCGATCACGGCCAGCGGCAATGATTGCTTCGTTACGCGCCATACCATCCTGGCGAAGGTTGTTAATGTGATCTACGAGCACGATTCCGTTGTTCACGACTACGCCTATAAGAATCATGATGCCAATGGAAGCCATGAAGGAGAAGGTCGTGCCGGTTGCGGCGAAGAACAGAAAGACGCCGAAAACAGAAAATACGATTGAGCCGAGAATTATCGAGAAAGGGAAAAGCAGAGACTCGAAAAGTGCTGCCATAACCAGGAATATGCAGGCAATGCCCAACAGGATGTTCGTTGCCATCATCTGCTGCGTTTCGTCGTTACGATCAAAGCCACGGCCAAATTTCCAGCTGTATCCCGGGGGAAGATCGAATTCGTCCATCAGGCTTTCGATTCGCGGTCGTACGGAATCGAGACTTTCATCTTCGGCCAGGTTGGCGGACAGGATGACGGCAGTCTGGCGATCGGTTCGTCGGATCGAAGCAGGCGATGTGCTGATACGGAAATTGGCAACCGTGCCGAGTGTAACCCGTCGCCCTTCCGGCGTATAAAGTGGCAGATCGGCAAGTTGATCAATACTCTGTTTGTCGCTGTCGCGAAAAGCCAGGCGTACTGCGACTTCGCCCATTTCACCGCGAAACTCACGCAGATTCTGGCCGCGCATTGCAATGGCGATTGCATCAGCGATCTGTTTGGCCGTCAATCCGTTAGCGGCCGCACGCGCCCGATCGATGCTAACCCGTACCTCCCGATCTCCCAGTTCCGCATCGGAGCGTACGTCCTGTAAGCCTTCCACGGACGACAGCAGTCGCAAGACGTCAACGCCTATCTCGTTCAGGCGTGCCGTTGAATCTCCGGATATTTGCAAGCTGAAGCCATCGCCACCACCCTCTTGCTCGAACGAAAAACTGGGTTTACCAATGGCAATCACTGGCAGGTTTGCTTCGATTCGTTCGACAATATCAGACGTGGAGAGTGTCGCCTCGTCATCTTCTGTTAGCAGAATTGTCGTGCTTGCATTGCCTTTTTCGTAGTAGCTGTAAACCGACCGGATATTGAATTCTTCCTGATGCGCGAACAGATACTCTTCGATCGTATCCACTGCCGCTTCAACACGTTCCAGCGGGTGTTGGCCTTCGATGTGCAGCGGCATATGCAGGCGGCGTCCGGAGTCCTGCGGAAAAGCATCGAACTTGACCAGTTGCAGCACGAGTGGCGAAATGCCGAGCGCACAGATCAGCAGAATTCCGGCGAAAGTTTTCCACGGGCGAGTCAAAATCCAGCCGAGACTTGCCACGTAACGATTGGTCAGTCTTGAGATCAGCGCACCGGGCTTCGGCTCCGGCGGTGGTGGAATGCGCGCCGCGAGCATGGGTACCAGTGTCTGTGCTATCAGCAACGAGGCGAGCAAAGCAACAATGATCGTAATGCCGACGTGTGTCATAAAAACGGATATTTCCGTTTTCGCACCGAACATTATTGGCACAAAAACTATTATGGTCGTCAATGTTCCGGCTATGACAGCCATACCGACTTCCTGCACACCTTTTAGCGTCGCCCGCACCGGATTCGACGGATCCAGGGCGCGCTGGCGAAATACGCTTTCGGTGACGACCACAGCATTGTCCACCAGCATGCCGATCGCCAGCATCAGGCCCATCATCGTCAGCATGTTCAGAGTCAGACCGGCAAAATAGAGCGCGCCCAGGGTAATCAGCAGCGAAAACGGGACCGCCGCTATGACGATCAGGGTCGTCATAAAATGACGCAGGAACAGGTAGAGAACCAGGATTGCCAGCAAGCCGCCGATCATCCCGGCATTCAGCAGGTCGCTCAATGAGCTGCGAACGCTGTCGCCCTGGTTGTCCAGGTCAAAGATGTTGATGCCCCGCATCTGCGGTAGCCGGCCGATTTTTTCGACTTCGGCCATGACACGATCGGTCACCTCAACCATGTTCGATCCGGTCGATTTGCTGACGGCGACGCCTATCGCGTATTCCCTGTCGAGGTGGCGGCCGTAATTCCTGTCGGGACTGCGTAGCTCGACATCAGCTACGTCACGCAATCGCAAACTTTCGGTATTGATTACGACATTGCGAATATCCTCGATCGATTGAAATTCGCCTCGTGGCCGGACGCTGAACCGTTGTCCGTTGTCCGTTATTCGTCCGGCGCTGACTGCGAAATTGCTGCGCTCGAGCAGCTGCCGGAGATCATCAATGTCGATGCCGTGAGCGGCCAGGCGATCTGAATTCAGGAGAATGCGAATTTCCCTTGGATCAACACCGTGCAACGCGACCAGGGAGACGCCTTCAATGCGCTCGAGGCGCCTCTTCAGCAACCGGTCGAGCATTTCATAACTGTTTGACAAATCCCGTTCGCTGGAGATGCGCAGCTCCAGGACTGGTTGGTCTCCAAGCGATCCGGTAAAAATAAATATGCGTCTGATATCCAGTGGTAACTCGTGGCGAATGCCATCAACCTTGGCGCGGGCTTCGATACCTTTCGATCCCATACTCTGGTCCCAGCTGAATTGCAGAAATACCTGCGCCATGTTTTCGTCCGACGACGAGAACATCCGCTCGACTCCGGACAGCGTTGCCAGCGCTTCCTCGACCGGTCGTGTTATCAGCCGCTCGACTTCTTCCGGCGTTGAGCCTTCGTAGGGAATCTGGATAAATATTCCGGGAAACTCGATATCCGGGAATTTCTCCAGTGGCAGAAGTCGCGTTGCAATGAAACCGATAAGCGCCAGCGCAACGAACATAACGACAGTCGTGACCGGCCTGTTTATCGCTATTTCAGTGTGTTTCACCGACAGGACTCGCTAGCTGATCGCCGGTGCCGGAATCGCACTTTCATTCGTGGCACTGACCGGCCACTTCTTTCGATCGAACACTGAGTAGACGACCGGTATGACCACCAGCGTCAGCAGGGTCGACACGAGCAGGCCACCGATGACGGTAATGGCCATCGGCGTTCGCACTTCGGCGCCTTCACCGAAACCGATCGCCATTGGCAACAGGCCGAGCGCGGTTGTCAACGTGGTCATCAGGATCGGTCGTAACCTGGCTTGTCCCGCTTCCATGATCGCAGCGATTTTTTCGACGCCTTGTGCCTGTAGTTGATTGATCAGATCAACCAGTACGATAGCGTTATTCACGACGATGCCCGCCAGCATGATGACGCCAATAAACGCGACCACGTTGACGGTGGTGCCCGTCACGTAGAGCGCGAGTACCGCCCCGACCAGCGCAAGCGGAATGGTGAAAAGAATGACCAGCGGATGGATCAGTGATTCGAATTGCGATGCCATGACCAGGTAAACAAGAAAAATCGCCAGCACCAATGCAAACTGCATTGAGCGAAACGAGTCCTGCATTTCTTCGTTTTGGCCGGAAACCATCGCAGTAATGCCGGATGGCATCGGGGTTCTGTCAATGATTGCGCTCGCCGTAGCAACTGCCGTGCCGAGATCGCCATAAGCAAGATTGGCTGTTATGACAGCGACACGTTCCTGCGCAATCCGGCGCACTTCGGCCGGGCCACGTGCAACACGGATATCGGCGACCGATTCGAGCGTAACAGGTCGTTCGGCTGCCGGATTTACGATCAGTTTGCGGATATCGTCGATGCTGGCCTGGCGCGTGTCGACGCTCTTCACCAGCACATCAATTTTCTTGTCTCTCCAGGTATAGCGCGTTGCCAGCTCGCCACGCACATTTGCCACGACCCGGTCGGCGATTTCTCTGACAGTGAGTCCTAACGCCGCTGCGCGTTCCTGATCGAACAGGATCTGGATTTCAGGATTACCGGACTCAATCGTCGTCTTCAAATCGGTGAATCGATCTGCGGCGGACAATTCGCTTAACAGCGCCTGGCTGACAGACTCCAGGCCGGCAAGATCGAACCCGGAGATTTCGATCTGCAGGGGGCTTGCGAACGTCATGAGTGCAGGGCGGCTGAATTCATACTGCACGCCCGGCAACATCGCCAGTTCCTGGCGCATGGTGTCCATCGCGCTGTCTTCTGCGACGCGTCCGGCACCAGGTTTCAAGGTAATACTCAGCGTGCCGGTATTTTCTCCGGAGTCGACTGGGTTGGCATCAAGTCGATTTCCGGTACCGGCAACTGAGTAACTGAGCTCCACATTTTCGATGTCACTGGTGACGTTTTGGGCCACCTGGATCGCACGATCGGTCTCCGCCAGCGGAGCTCCGGGCGCAAGTCTCAGGTTGACGCTGAACTCGCCTTGTGACAACTGCGGAATAAGTTCTGTTCCCAGGCGCGGGATAAGCAGCATTGTTGCAGCGAATATTGCTGCTGCACCTGCAACGACAACCGCGCGATGGCCCAGTGACCAGCGCAGCAGCGGCACATAGCCTTTTGCGGTTATGAGATACAGTCGTTGCATTAACTGCGAGGGCAACCAGAGGATGGCCCAGAAAAGCCACTTTACGCCCAGGAAGGCAAGGCCAAACAGGCGCACTACATATGCGACACCGCTGGTGAACCAGCTCGGCGGAGAATCCTCTCCAACCTCGACGTAACGCGAGCCGGTACCCAGTGCGGCGAGCATTGGAATCAGGGTAAGCGCAACAATCAGGGAGAAGGCCAGTGCGAATGTGACAGTCAGGGCCTGGTCGCGAAAAAGTTGTCCGGCAATTCCACTGATAAACACCATTGGAAAGAATACGGCGATCGTAGTCAGCGTAGATGCGATGACTGCAGCGGAAACTTCGGCCGTGCCATTGCGTGCAGACTCCAGGATTCCCTGGCCTTGTTCGCGCTTTCTGACGATGTTTTCCAAAACAACAATGGCATTGTCCACCAGCATGCCAACGGCGAGCGCGACCCCGCCAAGTGACATGATGTTGAGCGAGACATCATATGAATACATCAGCAGGAATGTGCCGATCACCGATACGGGTATCGCGACGGCAATAATCGTCGTCGCACGTGCGTCCCTGAGGAAGCCGTACAGAACCATGATTGCCAGCATTCCACCAATGAGAGCCGCTGACGTTACCTGTTGAATAGCGGCAGAAATGAATTTCGACTGATCGTAGATCTTGACGAGTTCCAGGTTGTCGGGCAGCGATTCGCGAATTTGCTCCAGCCTGCGCTCTATCCGGTTAGCAACCTGTACTGTGTTGGCATCACCTTCCTTGTAGATGGCCAGCTCGACCGACTCACGGCCTTTTACCCGGGTAATTGCTTCGCGTTCCTTGTATCCGCGGGTAACGGTAGCAACGTCGCGCAAGTAGACCGGACGACCTTCAACGTTGGCGATGATCGCGTCGGCGAATTCTGCAACTGTTTGAAACTCGTTGATTGTTCGGACGAGAAATCTTTGCGTGCCTTCTTCCAGGCGTCCGCCCGACAGGTTTACGTTTTCCGCACGGACACGCTCTGCAATTTGCTCGATACTGAGTCCAAGTTGTGCGAGTTTTTGCTGGTCTACCTGGATCTGGATCTCGTCTTCGAGACCACCGCTTACTTTTACTGCGGCTGTCCCTTCTTCAGCTTCCAGGTCGTTTTTAATCCGGTCTTCCGCGAGCCGGCGCAGGGCTTTTAGGCTGGCCTCGATTGTGGCTGCGTCAGTTGCGGTCTCACTTTCATCTTTCTGCAGCAGCCCCAGGCGCATGATGGGCTCTGACGATGGATCGAAGCGCAGCAACAGCGGGCGCCTGGCCTCGAGCGGTAACTCGATAATGTCGATTTTCTCGCGTACATCGACACCGGCAATGTCCATGTCGGTGCCCCACAGGAATTCCAGCGTTACGTCGGATTGACCGGATCTGGAAACCGATCGAACGAGGCGTACGTTGCGGATGACACCGACCGCTTCTTCGATCGGCTTGGTCAGAAGGTTCTCGATCTCCACCGGTGCTGCGCCAGTGAGTTCCGTTCGTACCGTAATTGTCGGGTACGAAATATCAGGCAGAAGATTCACTTTGAGGCGCGACAAGGAGACCATGCCAAAAAGCACGACGGCGACTGTAAACATCAATATTGTGACGCGGCGTTCGGTTGCTATTTCAATCAGTCTTCGCATGTGTGTTTCTTGTCGTCAGATTCCGATGATCGTTATTCAGGTGAAGATTCGTTATCAGCGGTGCTGGTCGTGGTTGCCGGCGCATTGATTACTGAAATTTTTGAGCCATCTTTCAGGCTGGTCTGGCCGACCACAATAATTTCGTCCATGTCGTCCAGACCTTGCAGCACTTCTATCTGTCCGCTCTGGGCATACCCGGTGCTGATCAGTCGTCGCTCGACAACGTCTTCGCTGACAATAAAAACGGAGGATTGCCCGGCGCTTTCAACTATCGCGCTGCGCGGAATCTGCAATGCATTGGCATGCATGTCGAAGACAATTCCGATGCGACCGAACATTCCTGGTTTCAATTGTCGGGAGGCGTCGGATACCTCGATGCTGATCTTGAACGTGCCGGTTTCAGGATCGACTATCGGACTTACGCGCGCGACAACAGCTTCGAAACTTGCACCCGAGAGTGCATCTACTTCAATAATTGCTTTCTGGCCTGGTTTGATGCGCCTGTATTCTCTCTCCGGTACATGCAGATACGAAATAAGCGGTTCCAGGCTGGTAACTTTAAAAGTCTGTTCGTTAACGTCGATCGTGTTGCCGACCTTGATGAATCGCTCAGATACTACGCCATCGATTGGTGCGCGAATCTCCGTGTAGCTGAGTTCAAGCTTTGCAAGATCAAAAGTTGCCTGCAATGCTTCCATCTCGTAACGGATTTTCTCAAAGTCGCCCTCACTGACCAGGCCCTTACCCTTAAGATCCACGTTGCGCTGGTAGTCGCGCTGCAATTTGCGGAGGTTCGCCTCAGCCTGTTCCTTCTCCAGTCGCAGACGATCGCCGTCCAGGCGAGCAAGGACCTGACCGCTGTGGACATCGTCGCCTTCCTCGGCAAGCACTTCACGAATTTCGCCGCCAACCTTTGCGATTACGGTGGCGTCGGCGAACGCTTCAATTGGGGCGGTACCGGAGTAAACAGCATAAATATCACCGCGGGTCGGTAATGCAGTTTCGACAGGGATAGCGGGACTTTCATCGTCTTCAGTTTCAGCGTCGACTTCGTCGCCACCCTGCTGGCATGAAGCTAACAGGACCGCAGCTAATACCAATCCCGGCAATAACCGTCTCGGCGTCATTACGATTTCCTTTTGATCTGGTGTATCCATCTATATGTGGATTAGTGCTGGAACGGTCAATCAACCCGTGACGGATGTCCCGGTCCGGATGCTTGCGAGAACCTTGCTGCCGTCACGCAGGCTGCCCTGACCAGTAACGATTATCTGTTCATTCGCAGCGAGACCGTCGAGTACTTCAACTCGCCCATTCGACTCGATACCGGTAACGATGGTACGTCGCTCGGCGGCGCCATCTGTCACTACATAAACAACTGTCAGGCGGTCTTCCCGAACTATTGCCGCGGCAGGAATAAGCAACGCATCAACATGCTTTTCGTAGGCGATATCGAATCGAGCAAACATTCCGGGAGCAAGCAGTCCTGCTTTGTTATCGATGTAAGCTGTAGCGCGAAATGTGCCGTTCCTGGCGTCGACTGTCGGGCTGATGCGCGCAATGGTAGCTGCGAATGTGATGCCCGGCATGGCGTCGACATGAATTTCTGCGCTGTGACCTGCAGCGAATTTCGTCAACTCGCTTTGCGGAATTTTCAGATAGGCGACCAGCCTTGAGGTGTCGGTAATTTTGAAGGTCGAATCGCCGACAGCGATATGCTGGCCGACTTTAACGTCGCGTGCGGAAACGACGCCGGATATCGGTGCGCGAATTTTGCTATAGCTGTAATTGAGGCGTTTCAATTTGTAGCTCGCGTCGAGCGCGTCCATGTCGAAGCTCAGCCCCTCAACTGCCGATGTACTAACCAGTCCTCTTTTCTGCAAACTTACAAAGCGCTTATGTTCATTGCGGACTTGATCCAGCGCAGATTTCGCCTGCAGCATCTGCAATCGCAGCCTTTCGCCGTCCAGACGGGCAAGAACCTGTCCTGCCACAACCCGGTCGCCTTCCTCTGCCAGTAGCTGAATGATTTCACCCTCAACCTTTGCCAGCACCGGTGCTTCTGCGTCGGCAGAGATCGCGGTGGTCGTGTGATAGGTCGCGAAAATGTCGCCTTTGCTTGCCGCTGCAACTTCAACCGGCAGCGCAATTACGCTGGCCTGCGTTTCGCTGCTGGCGTCTTGTGCGACTTTTGCATCGACATCGCCGCATCCGGCCAGGCTAATGCTAAGCGGCGCAGCGAGCGTGATAATGGCAATGGTCCTGAAATTCATTGGTGTCCCCGGAGGCAAGTCAGTCGGCCAGTAAGGCCATATGGTGTTGTAGTGAAGTATAACACTAGATAACTATAACGCAAGGTTGTGATCAGCAGTCTGAATTTCACAATATTCTCAATAATGTCAAACAGTTAGTATGATTCCATGATCGAAACGAGGTTGAATTCAGGATTCCGCTGCTGGACCAGGCTAACTATTTCGGCGATTTGGCTCGCTTTCCTGGCTGCTGGCTGCAATATTGATCCGCACAGAAAACACCTCCCTTCTTACATCTTCAGTACATAGATGCACGCCGTGCTCATTTGGATTGAACCGGGCGGGAAGGTGGTCGGGCCTGGGATATCGGCTTGCGGCGGCGACCGTGAATCCAGTCGCTCATGCCAAACATTGCGGCAGAATGCCGCTCCTGAGTCAATTCGCTACTGGAATGAAATGCGCTCTATGCGCTCTGGCGATCTAGCCCGGACTATTCATGAATGCGCTCGCGCCCTTGCTTGATCTTTGTTTACACACGAAATTTTCCTCTTTCGGGAATACACACTGGTATTCCGCTCGGTCGGAAAATCCCGTGTGTAAACAAATCTCTGCCCGCCGTGAGGTTTGTCGCCAGACAAGCCGAGGAAGTACTCTTGGGGTGCAATCATCGCGGCGATCCATGAATAGTCCAGGCTAGGATACCGCGCGAGAAAGCCTGGCTTCCCGTGCCGTACGCAGCGCTGCCAGGCGCGCGGCAACTCTCGCCTGGATCATCAGCAGGCTGGGCGTCAGGAATAATGTCAAAATCGTTGCAAACGCCAGGCCACCGGCAACCGATGATGACAACTGGGTCCAGTACTGGGTTGATGGTGCGCCGACCGAAATATCACGATTAACCAGGTCGATATTGAGCGCAAAGACCATCGGCAGCAAACCAAGAATAGTGGTAACCGTGGTCAGCAGTACCGGCCGCAAGCGTACCGCGCACGTTCTGACAATTGCGTCGAACGCCTCATTGCCACGCTGGCGCAAAACGTTATAGGTATCGATAAATACAATATTGTTATTCACTACAATGCCGGCCAGCGTAATCACACCGACGCCACTCATCACGATACCAAACGGCTTGTTCATGATGAGGTGGCCGAGCAAAACACCACCCGTGGAAAATACAACGGCGGTGAGAATCAGGAATGCCTGGAAAATGCTGTTGAACTGAGTAACGAGAATAATGGCCATGACAGCAATCGCAATCATCATTGCCTTGCCAAGAAACGCTGATGCCTCGTTTTGCTCTTCATTGCCGCCACGAAATTCGACGCTCACGCTCGGATCGATATCGAGGAACGGCAACAACTCAGACATCCGGGCAACAATGTCGCCGTCGAGAAAACCTTCCTGCACATCTGCATCCACGCGCATCGTACGCCGCATATTTGTACGTTGAACAGTGCTTACCTTGTTTGCGGGAACGCGTTTAACGAAATTACTGATCGGAACAAGGCCGTCGCTGGTGGGAATTCGCAACTCGTCAATTTGTGCAAGGTTGCGACTGGCATAGGGGTAGCGGACACGAATATCAATTTCATCTTCCGCATCGTCGGGGCGATATTCGCCAATCTTGATGCCGTTGGTCACGAGTTGAATCATGCTGCCGACCAGCGTGATATCCGCACCGAACCTGGCGGCTTGCGCTCTGTCTACCTGGATCTGCCACTCGATGCCGGGCAACGGTCTTGTATCTTCAATATTCAGCAGGCCATCAATCGATTCCAGCGCTGTACGCACTTTGCCGGTGGCGTCCGCGAGAATATCGGGGTAACGCGACGACAGCTCAATCTGGATTGGTTTGCCTTGTTGGGGGCCGTCTTCCGGCTTGCGCGCCTGGATAGAAATTCCAACCAGTCCCGCAACACTCGCGCGAACTTCATCCAGTATTACGTCTGCCTTGCGACGCTCATCCCACTCAACGAAGTTCAGCGTTATTGAGCCGATCAGATCCTCTGCAGCGCCACGGCCAGCGCCGCCGGTTTTTGTATAGACGCTTTCAACCTCGTCAAGATCGAGTACATAGGCTTCAACCTGGCGCACGAGAACGTCCTTTTCATCGATCGACAGATCGCCGCGAGCACGAATATCTATATTTGCGAATTCAGGTTCTATGTCGGGAAACAGCTCCATGCCCCTGCCGAAAACCGCGAAGGCGATATAGATTCCGACAAGAACCATAAAAACTGCGCCGACATTCAGCCATGGTCGCTGCAAGGAGCGTTTCAAAAACTGGATATAGCTCCCGGTCAAACCGGTCACAGTGTCGAGGTCTCCGGTTTCCGCTGCAGTCAGGTTGCGCCGTGCTTCGTCACTCATCGCGCCAGTAGCGCCAAACATGGAACCAAGCGTCGGCACAAAGAGCAGGGCCATCAGCAATGAAGAGAGCAATACCGCTATTAGCGTAATGGGCAGGTATTTCATGAACTCGCCCATAACGCCCGGCCAGAACGCCAGCGGTATGAACGCTGCCAGCGTTGTGCCGGTCGACGCGATGATTGGCCATGCCATGCGTCGTGCTGCGCTTGAATAGGCGTCGTGGCGATCGATGCCTTCCGCCATGCGTCGGTCAGCCAACTCGGTAACTACAATCGCGCCATCAACCAGGAGTCCGACCGCCATGATGAGTGCGAACAGCACCATCATATTAATACTGATGCCGAATGCTGCAATTGTGATTATGGCGAGCAGGAAACTGCCGGGGATCGCAACGCCGACGAGAATCCCGGCCCTGACGCCGAGTATTCCGATAATAATAATAAACACGAGCAGAACTGCCGATATGACGCTGTTCTGCAGATTGGAAAGCATGCGGTGCACATCTTTCGACTTGTCACGAGACGCGACAATGGTGATGCCGTCAGGCCAGTATGCTTTTTCAGATTCGATGAGCGCCTTTACGTCCTCGACGGTGCCAATTACGTTTGCGCCACCACGCTGAACAACCTCGATGGCCAGTGCTCGTTCTCCATTGAGGCGTGCGTAACTCTCTGCGTCTTTATAAGTCCGTCGAACCTCCGCAACATCTTTGAAATGCACGATGCGGTCACCGACCGCCTTGATCGGCATTTCAAGGACATCGCTGGCAGATTCAAATACACCCGGAACCTTTACCGGGAATCGCCCCTCGCCGGTATGCAAGGCGCCTGCAGCAACCAGTTTGTTGTTGCGAGTGATGAGCGACAATATCTGTGCCTGATCAAGGCCATAACTTTCCATTGCGAGCGGATCGATGACGACTTCCATCAATTCCTCGCGTACGCCAACCAGGTTGACTTCGAGGACACCGGTTACGCCTTCTATTTTTTCCTTCAGGTCCCTGGCGAGAATCGTCAGCGTTCTTTCGGGCACGTCGCCCGCCAGGTTAAGAACCAGCATCGGGTCAAAACGGGAGAACTTGACCTCGGTTACGACAGGTTCTTCTGTTTCCCCGGGGAGTTTGGCTTTCGCCGCATCAACTTTAGCGCGCGTATCCTGCAGGGCGACATCAATAGAGGTGTTCGCATCGAATTCGATCTGCACATTGGCGCCACCTTCGTAAGCGCTTGCAGTCAGCTCCTTGATTCCCTCGATAGTCCGCAGTTCCTGTTCCATCGGCCGAACGAGGAGTCGCTCGGCGTCTTCCGGTGAAATGCCGTCGTGCTTCATGCTTATATAGACGACAGGGATGTCCAGGTCCGGCTCGGCCTCCTTGGGAACGTTGGCGTAGGTGACTACGCCTGCAATGATGATGACCGCCAATGACATAATGACGGTCCTTGACCGTTGCATTGCGGATTCGATGATTTGCATTGCTAGTCGTCCTGCGTTCCGGACTTGATCGCGACGGCAGTCTCAATATCATCTTCAGGAACTGCATCGACCAGTGCGCCTTCATTAACAAAGCCCTGGCCGACTGTAATAATTGTCGTCAAATGCGGTAATCCTGCGATCCATATGCCATCACTCGATGACATAACAATATCTGCACGATGAAACTCGACCACGCCAGCATCGTTTAGTGTTTTGACGCCAAGATTTCCTGCATCGTCGAGCGTCAATAGAGATGGCGATACGCGTTGCGCGTAAACCGTTTCACCCGGGATCATGAGTTTCGCCGTCATCCCTGCGCGATAAGCTCCATCCGAGTTGTCAATTGCCAGCTCGACAGTGAACGTGCGGGTGGCCGCGTCAGCAACGGGCGCCATATAACGAACAACGCCAGTCACCATTTCTCCGGTCGCTAATTCAGCCGAGCCTTCTTCGCCCTTCGTAACGTAATGCGCGTCATACTCGGAAATGCTGGCGCTCACTATCAAAGTCCGGTCATCAACAAAAGATGCGATTGGGTCGCCTCTTTTCACGAAGTCGCCAATCTCGACGTGTCGTTCCTGCAACGCACCGTCAAAAGGCGCGCGGATGACCATGTAATTGATGTCCAGCTCTGCACGTGTCAATTCTGCCTTTGCTGCTTCCAGCAAAGCCGCCGCTTCCTGTAGCTGGGCTTCGGAAACGTAACTTTCTCCCTGAAGTTTTTCACGTGCGGCAAATTCCAGTTCTCTCTGCTTCACCGTAGCGGAAGCCTGGGCCAGTCGTGCGTGGCGATCGCGTTCATCGAGCCGCACGATCACGTCGCCGCGATCCAGTCGATCACCGCGTTCCCGACCCACTGCAACAATCCGCCCGTCAGTCTCGGCATTGATGTCAACAACGCGCGCCGGTGCAGTTCTGCCGTTAACCGCGATGGTCCGTGTTACCTCTTCGGCAGTCTGCCGACGAACACGAACACCAGGGCGTGCTTCGGTTTCCTGTTTTGCGACTTGCGCATTATCAGGATCGCTGTTCTCGTTACCGACCTGTCCGCTAATAAGCCACAACGCGATAGCAGTCGTGATCGCCGCAGAAATAAGCCAGGATTTGTAACGCTTCAGGTTTTCAAATTGCATCTTCATTAAGCCTTGTTAAAAAAGTCTTGTAGCAAGCCGTGCTAGCCAGTGGCGGACTGCAGATCTTCGTTATCTGCTTCCGTCAGCATTGCGCGGTTGTCTTCAATGTATTGTTTGAACGAGGAAGCCATGTGCTTACCGAAGCCTGCTACGAACTGCGCTCCTTTCGGCATGGTTGAGCATTCACAGGCTGTAAATTCCTCAATCAAAACTAGAAACTCATCGATCTCTGCCAGTTTGTTCCTGAACATCGTGTCGACCTGGTCTTCCGGCATGAGATGTGCGAACCACAGGCTCGCGAGAAATTCCGATCTGATCTTGTGAGCCGGGTTTGGGTTGTCCAGCCCTTGCATAAGTTCCTTACGACCCTTGGCAGTGATGCTGTAGACCTTGCGATCCGGCTTGCCGTCCTGGGGGACGTGCTCGAACTCCACCAATCCGTTTCTTGCGAGCGTGGCAAGCGCCGGGTAAATGGAGCCGTAGCCGGCAGGAAAAAAGTGGCCGAATGAGGACTCGAAATTCTTTTTCATGTCGTAGCCGGAGGCATCGCCGTCCGTCAGCATTCCGAGGCAAACTGTTTTGACATCCATAGATCCATTCCTTGCAGGGCTCGTCTGGCCCTATATCGGGTCGATGTATATATATCGGGGCGATGCATAGTATCAGTTTGATATATAAAAGCCAGTGAATCGATATAAGGAATTGTGCCTAGTCATTAATCTTTGTAAAACAATGAGTTATCGTGATGAGCCTATGGATTCATGGCCGAATCGCCCCCGACAGAGGTCGAAAAAGACGAATTCGAGGCGCGATTGGGGGCTTGCGTCTTGCAAGTGCCTGGCTGCGGTCTGCGTCGTGCGCAGGACCACAGCCCTCGATTGCAGGGTCAGTGCAAAAACCGGCCTACAGAAAATATTGCGATAGATACGGATTCATCATCCGGTTTTCGGGGTCAAATTGACGGCGGATTTTACGAAAGAATTCCAGTCGACTGCCGAACGCAGGAAGCGCGTAGTCTGCAGGAACCTCCAGCGTCTGATTAAAGACCGGGACACCGCCCCAGTGTCTTGCGAAGTCGCCAAAATCGATGGCGAAGTCTCCCCATCCTTTCGCTTGCGTCGATATCGCCCGCAGCGCGATCATCGGTTCATCGAAACTTGGCGACAGCAACGCAGACCGGTCCCGGCTGATTCTGAAGCCGACTGTTGGCATGTCGCAGCGGAATCCGCATTCCTTGTGAATACGCAGGCAGAACTCGCGATACGCCTGCACCACAATCGCGAAATCTGCGGCCGGGAAAAACCAGGTTGAGTAATGCAGACGTCGTGCGGCGTCGTCACCTTTTGAACTGCTCATCTGTGCGGTGAAGTTACTTCCGGAATTGACGAGTCGCGTGCTGACCAGACCCTGGGTCATCTTGCTGACCTCGTCAATGAGTCGGTAGCGCATGCCTGCAACCGGGACCAGCCCGGTTGATGGATTTAAAAACATGCGGCAAGACGGTGCTCTCGCCCCAGTCCTTGATTTTCCACGGAATGCGATGTCCTGCGCGAGCGTCGGGACTATGCCGACGCAGATCGAGATACACACGATTGCGAAATGGCAGCAGAAAATATTTTAGCCCGACATCGACGTTTGACAGTCGCTCGGAGACAGCGGCGAACTGCTCAAACGTACAGCGACGATGCGCTACTGAAAATACTCTGATTGGCCGAACTTTCAGCTCAACTTCATAAATAATGCCGAGCATGCCAAAGCTGAGGCGAAAAGCGTTCAACAGGTTGTTCTGATCGCTTCTTATGTGGATCGGTTTGCCGTTTGGCGTAATCACCCGAATACTCTTAACCTGGGAGGCAAAGAATGCACCGTCATCGCCGAACGCTGGCCCGATGCACGCTCCGGCGACGGCGCCGCCGACGGTGCGGCTCATCAGGTCGTGGGCACCGGCGAGCTCGAGACCGTGTTTTGCAAGTTTTCCTGCAAGGTCACCAATTCGCACCCCGGCCTGCACAGTAACTGTGTCGCCGTAGGTATCGATGTTCCTGATTTCAGCCAGTGCCGAAACGTCTACGACCGTGCCGGCAGCAGAAGATGTACAGTCCGTGGCGGAGCTGTTGGCGCCGACCGGACGAAATGGTGTTCGATAGCGCGAGTCGGGAGCTAGCGCATCGCGAATTTCCCGTACTTTGACGGGGTGCAAAACGGTAGGTGCGGACTGCTTATGTAAACGAAACCTGCCCGATCGACGGACACTCACGGCATTAACTGACATTGCTGACTCCAAAATCGAATGGGACGAAATTCGATGCTTGAGTCCAGGCACACGCCAAAAAACAATCGTCATCGGGCGATAATGCAGTCAGAGTTGCCTGGCGAAAGCCGCAAACATGAGGTTCTGAGCGCTCGAACGAGTCGACCTCACCGATTTGGCAACCCCGCTGTCATAGGTTTCCCCTTAGACCGGTAGTTTTGCGACCCCTCCTTTCGGAAGGTGTGCCTTTTTCAAACGTTGGATTATCGTTGCACACCGGCTAACAGGCTGTCAATTTTGCTGCAAAGTTTTTTCCAGATGATGTTAAATTACATGCCTGTGAAATATTGTTTTTCGTGATTTGAAAGTTGATTGACCTGGGAGTGCAGTGCCATGTTGTTGTTCCGATTATCGTTAGTTTTTGCGCCTGCTTTATTGCTGGCTACGCTGTCGCACGCTGGTTCCATCATTGAATTCGAGACAATCGAACATGCAACGGGCTCGCCACTATCCGGCACAGTAAAGTTGTCGACACAGGGGGGCATGACACGCCTGGATATTGATTCCACCAGCGGCGATGCAGGCCTGATTTTTGATTCCGGCAAGGGTGAGTTGGTCATACTTGACTATGAAGACAAGAAATACTTTGTTATGACGCGTGAGCAGATGGACGCGATGGCGGTGCAGGTCAGTGATGCCATGCGACAAATGGAAGAAGCGCTCGCGGCAATGCCACCCGAACAACGGGCAATGGCCGAGAAAATGATGAAAGGCAGAATGCCGCAACAGGCAGCGACGCAAAGTCAGCCAAAATCGACCATCAGTAAAACGGGTGGTAGTGGTTCAGTTGCTGGTCTGGACTGTGATCACTACGAGGTGTCACAGGCGGGGCGAAAAATTCGCGATATGTGCGTAACGCCATGGGATGAGATTGATGGCGGCCGCGAATCCACCGATGCGATGATGGCGATCGCAGATTTCTTCTCTGGGATACGAGATGCGGTAACCGCTGCCGGTGGCATGACTGCGCTCGACCATCAGCAGGAAATGTTCGCGCACATGAAGGACCTGAATGGCTTCCCGGTGTCATCGAAATCGTTCAACGATGATGGAGTACTAACCAGTGAGTCAAGATTGATATCCAACGAAAGTGTCAGCCTTGCTCCGGCTGATTTCGCGCCGCCTGCCGGCTTTAAGAAGCAGGAAATGTTTTAGTTCCTTACGACAGGGAAAGCAGTCCTGCAGATCACTCTGTGCCTGTTCAGGAGGCGAATTGTTAATATCCGTATGCTTTCGACCGCGGTAATATATTGCTATGGATAAAAATCTGTTACCCGCGAATGCTGTGCTCGCCGCCAACCGTATTGGTGCTCATATCAGAGAGACGCCACTGGATTACTCACCAGCTCTAAGCGAGTTGAGCGGTGCGAAAGTTTACCTGAAACTCGAAAATCTGCAGCACACAGGTTCTTTCAAATTGCGCGGCGCTTTCAATAAGCTGTTGACGCTTACACCGGAGGAGCGCGCGGCGGGTGGTGTTGCGGCATCCAGTGGCAATCATGGGGCGGCAATTGCCTACGCAATGAGCAAACTGGGCGTTTCCGGCGTCATTTTCGTCCCGGAGCAAACATCGCCGACGAAAGTGGATGCGATAAAACGCGCCGGTGGGGAAGTGCGCTTCTTTGGTAACGACGGACTGGACACCGAGATGCACGCGCGCGAGTACGCAGAACAAAACGACATGGTCTATCTGTCTCCCTACAACGACCTTGACGTTATTGCCGGGCAGGGCACTTGTGGTGTTGAAATTGCCAGGCAGTTATCCGCCATAGACGCAGTGTTCATTGCCGTTGGTGGTGGCGGGCTAATCAGTGGTGTGGGTTCATTCCTGAAATCAGTCAACCCGGCGATCTCGGTTATTGCATGTCAGCCGCTGGCATCTGCAGTAATGACAGAGTCGGTCAAAGCAGGAGAGATACTTGACCTTCCCAGCGAGCCAACGTTGTCTGACGGTACTGCCGGCGGCATCGAAGCTGGTTCGATTACGTTCGATATTTGTCGCGGCCTGGTAGACGACTATCAAGTCGTTACGGAAGAGCAGATTGCTGAAGCAATGTGTCTGTTCATAGACTCGCACCACATGTTGCCGGAAGGCGCTGCCGGGGTCGCCATCGCAGGTTTTCTGGCAAGCGCGGAAAAATACCAGGGCAAGAACGTCGTCATCATTGTTTGCGGTGGCAACATTAGTCGGGAAACGCTGAAGAAAGTTATCTGACTATGTCCTGGATCAGAGCGTGGAACTGGTTGTCGAAAAATTGTTCCAAACACTCTCACTCAGTTACCAGGTGAGGCAAATGAAAACGGCAATACTGTTCGTAGCCCTGACAATTCTATATGCAGCTGCTGCGGACGGTGCATCAACCGCATTCGTCAATGTCAATGTTATTCCGATGACATCCGATACTGTCATGTACGCCCGAACAGTTATTGTGACGGATGGCAGGATAACCACGATCGGTAACGTTGACAGCACATCACTGCCGGCAGATGCAGTCGTGGTGGATGGCACTGATCGATATCTTCTCCCCGGCCTTGCAGAGATGCACGGCCACGTTCCAGGTGGTTCAGCGCAGAACTTGTCGCGAGTTCTAAGTCTCTATGTGGCCAATGGCATTACCACGGTTCGCGGAATGTTGGGACAGCCATCGCATCTCGAACTGCGAAAGAGTATCGCTGCGGGAAAAACGCTGGGCCCCAGGCTCATTACTTCAGGGCCTTCACTGAACGGTCGCAGTGTAAGCAGTCCTGAGACCGCCATTGCCATGGTTGCGGCGCAGCATGCGGCCGGCTACGATTTCCTGAAAATTCACCCGGGACTGACGTGGCCGGAATTCGAGGCCATCGCCGCAACAGCCAGGCGGCTTGGGATGCCTTTTGCGGGTCATGTTCCGGAAGACGTGGGCATCCGCCGTGCGCTGGATGCGGGCATCGCGACGGTTGACCATCTTGACGGGTACATGCCGGCATTGTTGCCAGTGAATGATGATCCATTGGGCGGTCTGGGCGGTTTTTTCGGAGTTTTCATCGCCGATCAGGCGGACGAAACGAAGATCGCGGATATCGTGGCCGCGACAGCCGCGGCAGGTGCCTGGAATGTACCTACCGAGTCATTATTTCAACACGCAACCTCTGCCGCAATTGATCTTGATGAAATGGTTGACTGGCCGGAAATGATTTACATGCCGGCAGCAACGGTATCGCAATGGCACGCGGCCAAGCGAGATTTGCTTGACGATGCCAACTACGACGCTGCAACAGCGGCGCGGGCAGTCCGCATCAGGCAGCGCTTGATCACTGAGTTACACGCGGCCGGCGCCGGACTATTGCTTGGCTCTGATTCGCCGCAGATTTTCAACGTGCCGGGATTTGCCATTCATCGGGAACTGGAATTTCTGGTAGAGGCAGGGCTGACGCCATTCGAGGCGCTCGAGACAGGCACCGTGAACGTTGCGAAATTCTTCGGTTGGGCGAGTGAATTGGGTTCCGTAACGCCCGGTAAGGTCGCAGATCTCGTGCTTCTCGACGCCAATCCATTGCAGGACATTACGAATTCACGCCGGGTTCATGGCGTCATGGTGAACGGTCGATGGCTTTCCCGTGAGGAACTCGACGGTCTGCTGGAGCAATTCGAACGCCAGTAAAAACGGGAGCCTCCCCGGCTTTGCCGGGGGATACTTACTCTGCGCCCCGCCTCATCTTTTCAACGCAGGATTGCAACCATTTTGCCACGGGCAGACTCTAAACTGAGTACGGTTCGGCGAAATCTGGTCAATTAAATACCGAGGGGCTTCCATCATGCGCAGCATACTGATTATGGCGATGTTTACAGTCAGCCTGGCAAACGCCGCCTGGAATGAATACGAAGAAGAGCGGGATCTTAACCTTGGTGCCAGCGGTATCAGTACACTCGAGATCGAGGCAGGTGCCGGGAGCCTGGAAATCGTTGGTGTGCCCGGCTCGAACGAAATCGTCGTTAGCGCGACTATCTACGTGCCGGAAAAGGATGAAGATAAAGCACGCAAAGAAATCAAATCGCATTTGGTGCTTAGCCTGGAAAAAGACGGCGACAATGCTGTATTGAAGAGTTATTTCAATGAGTACTCCGTGAGTTTTGGCGACAGCCCGCATGTTCAGCTTGAAGTGCTTGTGCCGGAACGGTTTGGTCTGATCATTGATGATGGATCGGGATCGATTGTTGTGGAAAATGTTTCGGGAAATATTGAGCTTGAAGATGGTTCCGGATCGATATTGATGACCAATGTCGGTGGTGATGTGGAAATTGATGATGGCTCAGGTTCGATCTCTGTCGAAGGCGTTCGCGGCGACTTATTCATCGGTGATGGCTCAGGCAGTATTAAAGTCCGTGAGGTCGCAGGTAGTGTAACTGTCGACGATGGCTCCGGAAGTATTAACGTTTCCGATGTCGAGAAGGATCTGATCATTGAAGAAGAGGGTAGCGGTTCGCTGAATTTCTCGAATATCGGTGGGCGGGTAGAGAAAGAAGGCTAACCCGTATTGTCGATATTCGCTGCGGGTCGGTGGACGTCGCGACTCCTTGTGGAATAAGCGGCTGGCACGATGACGCATAGTCCCTCTACGGCGAATTTTTCGCTGGGGGGAGGATTTCATGAGCAATAAGACAACCTTTGACCAACGATTGCTTGATCTTTACGATCGTTACGCCCACGGGTTTATCAGTCGACGGCAGTTTCTCGATCGGGCCGCAGCGGTAACGGCCAGCGGTATGTCTGCTGCGGCTATACTCAATGCACTTAGCCCGAATTACGCGCTCGCCAACCAGGTCGCTGCGGACGATCCGTCAATTAGAGTCAGCTACCAGGAATATTCTTCCCCGCAGGGCGCAGGTACGATGCGTGGTTACCTTGCCGTACCGACCGGTAGCGACGAAAAAATGTCCCGGGTGTTGTGGTCATCCACGAAAATCGTGGACTGAATCCATATATAGAAGACGTCGCCAGGCGAGTTGCAACGGCAGGATTCATCGGCTTCGCTCCTGATGCGCTGACACCACTAGGTGGATATCCCGGCAACGATGACGATGGCCGCAGCATGATGCAAAAACGCGACCGCAATGAGATGCTTGAAGACTTTGTTGCAGCGGTCGGATATTTGCAAGCCCACGAACAATGTAATGGAAAAGTTGGCTGCGTCGGCTTCTGCTACGGCGGTAGTGTCTCGAACGAACTTGCCGTTCGCCTGCCTGAACTTGCCGCGGCCGTACCGTTTTACGGGCGACAACCTGCGCCAGAAGATGTCGAAAAAATACGCGCGCCGTTATTGATTCATTACGGTGAACTCGATGCGCGGGTCAACGAAGGCTGGCCCGCCTACAAAGAGGCACTCGATGCGGCTGGTCGTGTGTACAGCGCCTATACCTATGCTGGCGCAAATCACGGTTTTCACAATGACACAACACCACGTTATGACAAGAATGCAGCGGAGCTTGCCTGGCGTCGGACCATTGAATTTTTTCGCCATAATCTGGTCTGAGATAGTATCAGCAGGCGTTCTGGTCATTGTCTGGTCACAACGCTCCGCGCGCATCAGTTATCACCGGGCTGGTGATGCCTGAAAGAGCCCTGCCGCGGTCTGTCAGGAAACAGGACCTCCAACAGCCTGCTAGAATTACCGGTATTACTGGAGATCGTGCATATGGGCATCCGCTTTATTTTTCTGGCAATTACGCTGCTGGCCGCCCCGTTTTGCTGGGGTCAGGGCGCTGACAGAATTAATCGCGAGCAAAATCCGACGACTATCATCGGGCCACGCAATCTTCCTTTGTATGACGGCGCCCAGGAATTGCTCGCAGGTAATAACGCCGAGGGCGTACGGCTGACCCATAAGGGGTTGCTGCTGGCTCACGGGCGGCGCGAGAGAGAAGCGGGGTTATCGAACCTGTGCGCCGGGTATATCAAGCTGCAGCTCTACGATAAAGCGCTTACTTACTGTGACATGCTGCTGGCGAGCAATGACAGAAACTGGCGTGGTTTTAACAACAGAGCGGTGATTTATATAATGACCGAACAATGGGAAAAAGCAGAGCAGGATCTTATCCGCGGTGAGGCCCTGCGTCCTGGCGCAAAGACCATGAAAGTCGCTCGCGCCATGTATATGGATGCCGTGCATCCGGTGGCGCCGGAAATTGAGATCGACGACAGACAACGACTGGAAAATGAGCAAAAAGACCAGCAATAGGACGAGCAGTGCGTTTACTGGTGCCGCGGTATCGCTGGGCATTCTGTTTGGACTTGGCACTGCAATTGCCATCGCGGAAAACGAATCGTCCGTGGTTACCCATATATTCGATACGTCTACCGATCGCGTCCCTTTGGTAACCGCATTTCCAAAATACCCGTCTGTTGCCCGACGCGACAGGATAGAGGGCGAAGCAACCGTGTGCTTCAAGATCAAGACAAACGGTAAGATTTCCAGACCGTCGATGCGCGACAGCTCGCACAGGATTTTTGTCAGGCCAGCAATGCGCGCCATTAAGAAATCGACGTACGAGCCGCTCGGCCCGAGCCAGATACTGGCGACGGCCAAGACCTGTAGAACGTATCGATTCAGATTGGAGCCTGTCGTCGTAAAAGACGATTCGCATTAGTCGCAGGAACGGCATCCTGCCGCGATTGGGGCCGATCAGGTTAGTGGACTTTCGCCCGCCCGATATAGTTACTGTCGGTGCCAAACCAGATTTCGCCCGCGGGCTCGTAATAGAACAGGTGGCGCACAAGGCCTGCGCCGCTGCGGATATCTGTTTCGGTCAGAAAGGTCCCGCTGGCGGCGTCGAAACCGACGATGCGACTTGGTGAAACACCAGTTTCCACGATCCAGATGCGGTCATTTCGGTCCACCGCCATAGCCAGGGGCTTGCTATCGACGCCACCCGGCATCGACCATTCTGTGAACGCTGCAGTCCCGGGGTCGTACCGCCCCAGAACGCCAAGCGCGAAATCTGTATACCAGACCGTATTGTCTGAGGTTGTGACCAACCGTCGTGGCCTGGACGCTTCATTGGGCAAGTTGATTTCTTCAAGCGACATCGTTGCGCGATCAACACGCAGTAATTTATTGCTGCCAGTGAGAACTGCCCACGGCTCGTCTCGCGAATTAACGACAATCCCATCGGGCCTGGATTTTCTTGTAGCCAGCGGCAGCAAAACCACTTCATTGCTCCGGGTTAGCAGCATGCCAACGAAATTGCCTTTCTGCACGGTGAACCAGATGTCGCCTGCGGAATCGAATACCAGCGTATGTGGATCCTTCGCTTTTCTGTCCGGCATTTCGATCCTGGTTACACGACCGGTCCCCGGATTAAGCATCCCGATATATCGCCCTTGCGCCGCCGTGAACCAGATGTTTCGATTTTGGTCGACCACGAGACTGCGCGGTCCGCTACGCTTCTCCAGGTCGTAGCGATTGAATTCACCGGTTTCCGGAGAAAGATTGCCGACGTAGTTATCGAGTTCGCCGACAAACCAGACGCGACCAGCGCTATCGACGTATGGAGAGCCAGGCTGCGACTTCGTCCACGGCACGAGCCACTCGCGAATGTCGACCGTGTCTGCATAGCTATTGAGCGGTTGCCATAGCAGACAAACGCCAATATGTATCAAGAGTGTTTTGATTTTCATCGTAACGCTCCACGACTGCAGTTGAGTGTTCCAATCCTAACCATAATTCAGCGTTGTGGACATGAACGACCGCACGAATTTTCTGCTCCAGTTGGTAAACGGCGCCGTAGTTCCATCACTCTCGGGATCCGTGGATTAGCTTATGCCGTCATAACTTGCCAGTGCTAACCAAACCAGACTCTCGCGTCATTGATCATGAGGTAGAAATTGCGCGCTCAGGAAACAAGCCCACCAGGCCTTCTTCGCTGGCGGGGCAGATGCCACATTCAGTTATCAAGCCTGTTACAAGACGGGCGGGCGTGACGTCAAATGCAAAATTGCTGACACCCGTATTCGATGCCACCGTTTCGACAGTGCACATCTGATCGCCAGCGCGGCCATAAACCTGGGTGACTTCCCTCGGATCACGTTCCTCAATCGGAATTTCGCGAAGCCCGTCACTGATCGTCCAGTCGATGGTTGTGGATGGTAATGCGACGTAGAAAGGAATCTTGTTGTCGTATGCTGCCAGTGCCTTGAGGTAGGTGCCGATCTTGTTGGCTACATCACCGCTACGTGTAGTGCGATCGGTGCCGGTAATGCAAATGTCCACAAGTCCGTGTTGCATCAGGTGGCCACCCGCATTGTCAACGATGAGTGTGTGTGGCACACCGTTTTCGGCCAGCTCCCAGGCAGTCAGCTGTGAGCCCTGGTTCCGCGGCCTTGTTTCGTCGACCCAGACGTGCACGTCGATTCCTTTTTGATGAGCAAAATATATCGGTGCAGTCGCGGTACCCCAATTGATCGTAGCCAGTGAACCAGCGTTACAGTGAGTCAGAATGTTTACGGTTTTGCCTTGCTTCTTTTGCGCAATCGCTTCAATGAGCGTGAGCCCATGTTGTCCGATGCCACGCGAGATTTCGATATCCTCCGTGCAGATATCACGAGCCTCTTTCTCCAGTAGCGCGACAAGATCGGCATCGATTGCAGCGCCATTCAGAACACTAATTACCCTGTCCAGTGCCCATTGGAGATTCACCGCGGTCGGCCTGGTTGCACCAATCTCCTTAGCTGCATCGGCAATAAATTCTGCACTGCCGCGAGAATCACGGCTCTCAATAGCGGCCAGGTAAAGACTCCAGGCGGCGGTCGCACCGATCAGCGGCGCACCGCGTACCAGCATGTCACTGATCGCCATTGCCCCGTCACGCCAGGTGACCAGGTCGTGAACCACATATTCGTGCGGCAGGCGACGTTGATCGATAATCTGTACCACTTCAGGGTGGCCCGGCTTCTGCCAAATTGTCCGAAAATCCTCACCTTTTTTTCGCAAGTCGCCTTACTCCCGTGATTACTCTTAATTGCCGGCTATTCTACCGCCCGAAAAAGGGTTTCGTGCACAGATTAGAACCATGCGGCGGGAGAAATGCCAGCCTCAGTGTTACGCTCGGACCGTGATGCGAGATTCACTCTTTGCAATGCCGGTAGTGGTTCTGATCGTTCTGGCGCTGGTAAGTGTCGGACCAGTTTCGGTATTAGCTCAGACCGACGACCAGGGTGCGGGCAACGGCGGCGAAAGAACCATTCCATCGGCAGCCGAACTGGAATCCCGGGGCGCGATCATAGGCAGGATATATTTCGACAAAAAGAACGTTTTTGATACAACGCAACCCGGCGAAAACAAATCGTTGTTCCGTCTCGCCAATCGCCTGCATATCATCACGCGGGATTCGGTCATTGAGCAACAATTGCTGTTCCGGCCCGGGGATAAATACTCAAAGAGATTACTGGAGGAATCCGAGCGGCTTTTGCGGCGCAACAGCTATCTGTTCGACGTGAAAATAACGCCTGTCAGGTTTGAAAACGGTGTTGTTGATGTGAACGTATGGACGCGTGATCTCTGGACGCTGATGCCAGGATTTTCGGTGTCTCGTTCAGGTGGGGAAAACCGTTCACGAGTGAGTATTTCGGAGCGCAACCTGATCGGCACCGGAGTAACACTGAAACTCTCCTACACAGATAACGTTGATAGAAGTTCCACATCATTCGATTATCTGGACAGAAATGTTGGCAATAGCTGGACAACAGCACTTGTCAGGGTGGCTGATAATTCAGATGGTGGAACAACGTTGGTCAGTTTAATCCGCCCTTTCTACGCGCTGGATACCCGCTGGTCGGCCGGGACCGTGTTTTTGGATAATGAACGCATAGATTCTTTTTATGACCTTGGTAACCGGGTTGCGGAATACACGGCGGAGACGAATTCTCTTAGCCTGTATGCTGGTTGGTCTGCCGGTCTCTCCGGCGGTTGGGTGCGGCGCTGGACGGCCGGTGTGGTTTTCGATGATCGGGAGTTTTCCTCTGTACCTGACGGCGAGCTGCCAGCGCTGGTACCCGATGACCGGCAACTGTTCTATCCGTTCATCAGTTACGAGAAGCTGGAGGATCAGTTTGAGACAACCAGCAACCGCGACATGATTGGCAGAACAGAAGACTTTTTCATGGGCACGCGTTTGTCAGCAAGAATGGGTTGGGCGGACGAGGGCTTTGGCTCGGACCGGGATGCACTCCTTTACACGTTTAGCGCCAGGAGTGGATTTGGCGCCATAAAAAAGAATGCGCTTATCTTGTCTTCAGTATTGAGCGGTCGAATAGATGATGGAGATTCGGCCAACACACAGCTGGGGATCACTGCCCGTTACTACAATCAGATTACCGACAAGCGACTTTTCACCACCACTATCGAGGGCAGTTTTGGCGACAACCTGGATCTTGATAATCTTGTTGAATTAGGCGGCGACAGCGGACTCAGGGGGTACCCGCTTCGCTACCAGACCGGTGATTCAAAAATCCTCGTTACTGCTGAACAGCGCTATTTCACGGATTGGTATCCCTTCAAGCTGTTTCGGGTGGGCGGAGCGATTTTTGCAGATGCCGGCAGAACCTGGGGCACCAATCCGGTTGGCGAGCCTTCCCTGGGATGGCTCAAGGACGTCGGGATTGGTCTGCGACTGGGACCGACGCGCGCCAGCGGCCGCGACATCATTCATATTGATATCGCATTTCCACTGGACGGTGATCCCTCCATCGACAGCGTGCAATTGCTCATTCAGTCGAAACGCAGTTTTTGAGTGAAAGTGCCGCGGGCTTTGGCTTAATCGGGTCTCCCACTTACTTACCAATCGCAGCGTAGGGGCGGCTTCCCGCCGCGATTGAGGATGCCTGGCGATCGCTGGAAATGCCGCTAAGGAATGTTGCCAGTTTTAACCCGATCAGACCGGCGCTACGCGCGTAGCGCCGATTGCAGCGTGTTCGACATAAGCATGACGATAGTCATCGGACCGACACCGCCAGGCACCGGTGTTATGGCGCCTGCGACATTAACTGCTTCAGCAAAATCGACGTCACCTACCAGGCGCATCTTCTTTTCGCCATCTACTTCGACTTCAATGCGGTTTATGCCGACATCGATGACGACTGCGCCAGGTTTGATCCAGTCACCCTTGACCATCTGTGGGCGCCCGACTGCGGCGACCAGAATATCCGCATTGCGCGCTACCTGTGGCAAGTCCCCGGTACGACTGTGACAGATCGTCACCGTCGCATTGGCTTTCAGGAGAAGACTGGCTATCGGTTTGCCAACGATGTTTGAACGACCGATGATTACCGCGTTCAGTCCTGATAAATCCTTACCCAACTGATCTTCGATCATTAACATGCACCCCGCGGGCGTGCATGGCACGAAAGCGCCATCGGTATTTCCCGATGTCAGCATGCCGATATTCTGAAAGTGAAAGCCGTCGACGTCTTTCTCGGGAACTATGGATTGCGTCACCGTAAGTTCATCGAGGTGCGCGGGAATTGGCAGTTGCACAAGAATGCCGTGTATTGCCGGGTCAGTGTTCAGGTCGTCGATCAGTGACAGTACTTCTTCCTGCGATACGTTTTCCGCCAGCGTGTGCTGGACGGAGTTGAAACCGCATGCCTCGGCCGTACGCTTTTTATTTCTCACATACACCTGGCTGGCCGGGTCCTCGCCAATAATAACCACGGCCAGACCGGGTTTCGCTTTCCCGTTCGCGACCAGTTTCGCCGTTGCCGCACTGATTTCTGCAGATAATTCGGCAGCCATGGCTTTACCGTCGATGGTCGTTGCTTGAGTCATAAGTCCTTGTCTCTGCGCGTAATAGAGCAACTCTTCCGTCGCCCGGATAGTGTAAGAATTTAGCGAGTGTAGCGGGGCGCAGATAGTAACCCCTTCGTTCCGTCCACGTAAACCGGCTAAATACCGGGTCGTCCGTTGCGATTTTCGGACGAGATTGGAGAATTCTGGTGCTAACATCAGCCAACAATACTGTGTCGCCAGACTCATAGCGGCATACAGGAGGATCGGTATGCTCGATCGCATTGATTCGAAGTCACATATTGCAGTGAAGCTCTGGCCGTTTATTTTCATCGTGCCCGGCCTGATTCCGGCCGGCAGGATGGCGCGCCTGGACGATGGCCTGTCCGATGGTCTGTCTAATAAATCGCGGATTCTGCGTTAACCATGGTCGAAGAAGACTGGCGTGGTCGCTGGGCAGAGGGCAGGATCGGATGGCATGAGCCGGAGGGTAATGCCGGGTTACATGCCGCCTGGCCGCCGTTATCTGACAACACCCGTGTTCTCGTGCCATTGTGTGGAAAATCTCCGGATCTGCTGTGGCTTGCAAAGCGCGGACACGATGTTACGGGAATCGAGCTTTCCGAGATCGCGGTGCGCGACTTTTTCGCAGAGAACACGATCGAATACCAATTGGTAAAAGGCGACTGCCTCGATCGCTACTCAGCCGTTGATTTATCATTGACGCTGTATTGTGGAGACTATTTCGAATTTAGTGAATCCGGATTCGACGCGCTGTACGATCGCGGTGCGCTGGTCGCATTGCCGCCTGACCTGCGAGTGCGATACATAGAACATACGAAAAACCTGCTGCGGCCAGGCGCGAGCAAAATGATCGTAACGCTGGAATATGATCAGGCCGTCGTCAGTGGCCCGCCATTCTCAGTGCCCGCAGGTGAAATCTCAGGCTATTGGGATGACCTGAATTGCGTTAGCAAAAAGGATGATATTGATAACTGTCCACCCAAGTTTCGTGCAGCGGGACTCACGGATGTGCAGGAGCTCGTCTGGTTTTCGGCGTGAGTCAGGACTCGCTATTGCCAGGGTAGTGATGTGACAGGCGTCCATCGTTCTTCGCGTCGTGATACACGATCGCTTGCGTTTTCATCGTCATAACTAATCGGCTCCGGTCCTGCCAGCTTACCCGGAGTTTCCAGTAGTGCATGTACATTGATGATGCCGAACGCTCCGCTATCCGTTTCGATCACAGCGCCGACATATACACCACACTGGCCGCAAAGAAGAAAATCCGCAGTTTTCAGACCGAAACGGTAGCGCTGCAAAAATCCGGCATCGCGGTTGGTGAACTCAATTCGCCCGCTGGAATCTGATGTGCTCAGCGCGTCATGCGCACGACAAAATGAACACTGGCAGGCACGAATCGACCACATATCCGGGTTGCGGTTCGTATGATAATTGAAACCAATGGCACCACAGTGGCACGAACCCGGGAAAGACTGTCGCATATCAAGTCTCGATACTGGACGTGTCATCGTTGCAAGGAATTTTTGTCATCGGAAAGTCTACTGAACGGAATTCCCCCTTTATTGTTCCCTCTATTCGCCCGATCAGTTTATCGGGCTGCTCAAGTCGATAGATAACTCTTTGTGGAAAATCATGCTGCAGATTTTCGAAAGCTACCTCGTCTTCGCCGATATATTTCAACGCAAAGGTGGTCGTTGTCTGACCGGCTGGCGATGCCACGAATACAATGTCGCCGGCGCTTTCAGTAACAATTCGCATGTACTCGTAAGTGGTCGTCTCGTCGCCGCGAACTGTTCTGGTGACGCCAAACATGGACCCGCCGGCGGGTGCCATCCAGTATTCAATGGAGCCCTGCTCCTGCCCGTCGGCTGCCCAGCACCCTGCCAGCCAGCGCAGCGAGTCGATGCCATCGTCAGTGCTGCCAATACCAGGCACTAATATCAAAAAAATCAGTACAACTCTTTTCATAGCGGCTGCTGCTCTTGTCGACGTCCGTTGCGAGCTTCAATCGGCTTCAATTTCGCCGCCTTGCGGGCCGTAGAAGATTACCCACGCTGCGAAATCATCACTGAAGTCTTCAAATCGGTGCATCATGCCTGCCGGCACGAACAGGGCCTCACCTTGTGCGAACGGCGCTCGCTCTTCGCCCAGTACGAAATAGCCCGAGCCCGATTGCACTATGTAAATTTCGTCCTGCGTGTGCGGCTGCTGTGGATCAACGGTGTCCGGTTTGTAATAGCCGAGCTCCAGTGTGCCACGTGATAGCAACACGCCGTATGCCTCGTCGGCAGACTCCGCAACGAGCTGCAATGCCTTTTCGATTGTGTATCTGTCGCTCATATTGTGTCCTGTCGGTCAGGTCAGCGCTTTGCGAAAACGATCTCCGATCCCGGATAAGCGCTGCAGGTTTTCGTTTGAGAAGACAATGCGCACATAGTTTTCGCAGTGCGGCCCGCCCCAGTTAATCATAGGTGTCGCAGCAATCTTCGCTTTGTCCAGCAGGAGCCGCGAGGCAGTAGCGCCGTCGTGACCTGCTGATGAAACATCGACCAGCAATGACCAGCCGCCATGCGGTGGTATGACGTCGAAGTTGTGGAGCTCTTCAACAATCAGGTCGCGTCGTGCCTGCAGTTCGGTGGCGCTCGCGGCAATGCCATCGTCGTCGGCCGTGATTGCAGTCGCCACTGCACCCATTGCTATACCGGTTTGGCAGACAACGTTGCTGATACTGACCCTGGCAACATCGGCAACGATCGCTGCAGGTCCAACCACCCAGCCTACTCGCCAGCCAATCATGCGATATTCTTTCGATGCGGATCCTACCGTGATGACTTTGTCACGCATGCCGGAAAATGTCGCCGGATGAATTACCTTGCGATCATCGAAGAGAATTCGTTCCATCGCCGAGTCGTTAATCAGCCAGCAGTTCGCGCGTTGGCAGAATTCGGTTAACGCCTGCCAGTCATCCTGGTTGAACACGGCGCCAGTCGGCATTGACGGGCTCATCAGCAGCGATGCTTTGACCGGAACCGGGTCGATTTTTTGCAGCGCTTCGTGGTCCAGTTGCCAGCCATGCTCTGTTGGTATGAGTGGCACGAAGCGTGGCACGCCGCCGGCCAGCCGTACCCGGTTGATCAGGCCAACGTAGGTTGGATCTGTGAGCAGCACCTCGTCACCGGGTTCCAGTGTTGCGAGCAATACATTGAATATTCCGCACAAGCCGCCCGCACTAATGACACATTCGGTTTTCCAGTCGTATTCCTGGTTAGACTGCTTGCCGACGAGATTCGTCGCTGCCTGTCGCATTGGTTCAAGACCAAGGAAGGGCAGGTAGCTGTTCGCTTTGTCGTCGCTAATCGCATCTTGCGTAAATGCTACAGCCGCTGCCGGAGGCAAAATGTTCGTGTCCAGATTTTCCAGGCGCAGGACGTCGGTGTCGGCGAGACTGTCGGCAAGATCGCCCATTTGTTCGACGCCGATCTTACTGATGTGATCAAGTCGCGATACCGACACGTGAAAATATCTCCGCCTAGAAAAGTGCCCTGACGAGTAGCAGAAAACCGAGCGCCGCCAATGGGACTCCGAATGGTGCGCCAACCACAGTGAGTGCAATGCTGACTCCTGCAGTCATTAGTACAATTCCCAGCAACGCGCTGAGCAACCTACCGATAACGCCAAGTATGAATGTAAGCAGGCGCCACACGGCATAAAAAGGCCACAGGAGCCATGGTATATGTCTGTCGGCCGATTCGTTCATATCATAAGTTCCGCAAAAAATTATCGTGATGCCAACCACTTATTCTGCTGAATATTTTTCTTCCCACTCATTGTTCATCCACGGGTGCAAGTGGTTCCACTCATCTTGTGGATAGTTGCGTTCACTATGTCCAATACAATGAAACGGTGCAAGGCTGAGAAGATGCCCTCTGTGTGTTACGTCGTTTTGGCAGTCATCAACTGACTGCGGCAGCCATAAATGTGTGAAAGCCGACAGCAAAATCAACACACCGCAACCAGCCGCAACGACTTTCTTCACTATCGTGCTTCCTCTTAAAGTGGTCTCTTTTTGAACTGTTTATCTTTTCCGGAGACACGAAGCCAAAACACTGCTTCGGCGACAACACCCAGAATCAGGAGAAACGTTGCCGGGCCCGCCGCGCCCGCAGAATACAGCGCGATCGCGAGTACCAGGAATAAGAATGTAATCAAATGCCTTTTCATTGCTATTTCTGCAGCGGTCCCAGCGGGCTGGCCGCACAACCGTCAGGTTCCATCGAAAAAACGATACCCGTGATTTTCCATCCTTCTTCAGTCTTTAGAAGGCTGAAATTATCTATGCCGCAATGGCTGAATTCGCCGTCTATGAACAAATCATAAGGTGTCCAGACGACTGCCATGCGGTCGTGCAGTAACACTTTGGGGTCCCAGAAGCGTTCGATGAGCTCGTTCTCCCGACCGGCAAGACCTTCCAGGTAACTGGCGTGTGTCGGCCGCACAATCTGCAGCCCTGCATCGGTTTCCCTGTAGCCATACAGAATTCCGTCCGGAGTCATCAGGGCGCTCGACTGCTGCACATCTTTGGCAGTCATCGCTTCAAAGAACAACCTGACGACTTCGACGACGGCAGCCTTTTCATCCGCCTCGTCGGCAAATACTCCGTTGCTGAACGGTGATACACAGAAGAGCAGGGTTAGCAGGAACTTCTTCATGTCTATGTACTCCGCAAGAATGTGATTGGACAGGTTCTGCTCTAAGGTGAAACAATATCATCAGAAAGAACAGGAGTGGCTACGGAATGCTGACCCTTACTGTCTGCCCACCATAGCCGTGCACTTTGTCGTGAGCTCGCACGTCGACTTCCGTCGTTCCCCGCGGAAGTTGCACGTTCTCTAATGATCTTGTAAATGGTTGCTCATTCTCATGCGGGTGCAATAATTCCCGGCTGGCGACGATCGTGCCATCTGTCAATAGCACGTCCCACTTGTTGGCGTAGTGATCCCATCCTGAATCGGCATGTTCGACCGTGACGGCGAAGCTGCACACCAGGTCCGCCGTACAGCTTGGTTTTACCTGAAGGACATCGGCCTCGCCTGCGCCGGCCTGTAACCAGCATGTTAGTAAAATTGCCGACAGCAGCAACTTGCTGATCATCCATTTGCTTCGTAAGAGTACTAAATCGGGCACGCTGATACCTCGTTAGCGGCGAAATACTTCTTAATCAGGCTATCCGCGGTTTCGACTTCCGCCGGTGAGAGCGCCTGGTATTTTCGCTCGTAACCCCAGCCATAACCCCAACGATACCAGCTGTAGAAATACGGGCTGCCGCCGAGTCTTACCCCTTCATACATCATTATCGCCAGTGATTCGTTCCCTGCTTTTTCAGCGACGCATTCTTTGAGAACGCTGTCGGCCTGCTCGCGTTCTGCGGCAGTTCCGCCACGCCAATAGGCCAGGTCGTGCTCGAAACAGCACGAGCACCAGTCGCTCTCGCTGATCAGAGAAGAGTCAGGGAAAAGTGAACACCCGTCGCTACTAAAAGGTCGTAGCTCTGACTCTGTGCTGCTGCAAGCTATTGCGACCGAGGCAACCAATATCAATTGGCAGATCCGGCCAAGTTTTTTGTACATATTCATGCTTTGATCGTCGATGCGATTGCCATTGTTCGAAGCAATTTCCTGCCTACTTCGCGTCAATTACGTACTTCAGTATTTCTACAACCTGCTCCGGAGTTTCTGCCCAGGCCATCGCTGCGGCATCCACTTCTTTCAATGGGTGAATAATATCGGCGGTATGCAGGGTGATATAGGGCTTGCCCAGTGCTGCACAGCAACCGGCGTCAAACGCCGCATTCCATTGTTTGTATTTGTCGCCGAAACGGACAATCGCGATATCGCATTGCCCGATCAGAGTTTTCGTGCGTATGCTATTCACTTTCGACGATTTGTGGTCTCGCCAGAAATTGTTGTCCTCTTTTCCAAGGACATCACCTGCAGCGTCACTTGCCTCATGGTCGGTGACCGCAGATGTGAAGACGATGGGCAATCCATGCGACTCCGCACCACGCATGATTTGCTGACGCCAGTCTGTGTGGATTTCCCCTGATAAATAGACGCTCCAGGTCATCATTTCCTCTCTTTCTATGCAGATTTATAAGCTGTTGTTATTCGATCTGTGTGAAGTCAGGCCTTTCTAACAAATTGAGATTTGAGTTTCATCGCCCCAATGCCATCAATCTTGCAATCGATGTCGTGATCGCCGTCGACCAAGCGGATATTTTTCACTTTCGTGCCAATCTTTACGACGGATGATGAGCCCTTTACTTTGAGATCCTTGATTACTGTGATTGTATCGCCGTCATTGAGTGCATTGCCATTAGCGTCTTTGATTATGCGCTCATTGTCGCTGCTTTCTCCGGCCTGCTCCTGTGCCCACTCATGCGCGCATTCCGGGCAAATAAACATGTTTCCGTCCTGGTATGTGTATGCGGAATTACACGTCGGGCAATTGGGCAAGTCACTCATGCTATGTCCTGTATCAGGCCGGTAACCGGGTGCAGATGTGCCATGAATCGGCTTATCAGAATCCATCCTGGATAATCTTAAACGACCCGATGAGATAGGTGGCTTCATCCTCGGTTGAATCGCTGAAGTCCACCATGATCTTCTTTGGATAACCTAAAACTGCATCATATTCGACGTCAATCTCATAGGGGTATTCAGCGATGAGCGTGCTTATGAAATCGAATGCCAGGTCAATCGTTCCGGGCACCGCCGGCATCCCGGAAATATCGATCAATTCACCGTCATCAACAAGACTGGACCTCGATAACTGCCCGTCTCGAACGGTTACGCGTAGCGCGCCACGCAGCGGTGGGGCGTAATAGGAAGATATTTCGTATACATAGCTGTAGTCGGAGACGCCGCTGTTGCTCCATTTGAACCTGGCCTCGTCAAGCTCCTCTGCATAACTACCAAATTCATACCACGACAGAAGTGGTGCCATGCTCAACCAGACGAACAGCATGACGAATACGGTCGCCACGATCGGGATCAGGTGTTTTGGCATGTAATTTTTGGCTGACAATGTATTTGGATGTTATCAGTTATGGCATAATTCGACATTGATAGATGACTGCCGAAATTCTGTCGGCACGACAGGCCCGGTTCGGGCGGAATCAACGTTTATTAATTGTTACGGGGTACAACGCATGTCCAAAGCAACTGCACGACACATTCTGGTGGATACAGAAGAACAATGCCAATCTATCAAAGATGAAATTGCCGGTGGCGCTGATTTTGCCGATTTGGCGAAACAGCATTCCTCCTGCCCCTCGGGGCAGAAAGGCGGCGACCTGGGAGAGTTCGGACCTGGAATGATGGTCAAGGAATTCGATGATGTCGTGTTCAGCGCAGACATAAATTCAGTGCAAGGTCCGGTGAAAACACAGTTCGGCTATCATCTACTTGAGGTGACTGCCCGCTCAGACTAATCCGTGGCTTGATCGGCAGTACAGCGGTGACTAGTCCTGCGGACTGAAACAACACACACTTCAATAAATTCCCCCGACAACAGTCGGGGGATTTTTTTATGCGACGTCTTTATCTTCGCGGTTTTCGCGACTCAGATCGTGAAGTTTCACCGGCAATTCACGAATGCGTTTGCCGGTCGCATTGAAGATCGCGTTGACCAAAGCGGGCGCGATTGCCGGTGTTCCGGGTTCGCCGGCGCCACCGATTTTTTCGCCGCTGTTGATAATATAAGTTTCTATAATCGGCGACTCGTGCATTCGCAGCATTTGATAGTCGTGGAAATTGCTCTGGGCAACAGCGCCGCGTCGGATCGAAATGTCACTGTATAGCGCAGCGGTCAGGCCATAAACGATGCCGCTTTCCATTTGGGCTTTGATACCGTCCGGATGCATGGCAAAACCGGCATCCACTACGCAAACTGCACGATGCGGTCGTACCTTGCCGTCGGTAACGTCAACTTCGACAACCTGTGCAACGATGGTGCCGAATGATTTATGAATCGCGATACCTCGACCCCCTGTTCTCAGGCATGGGCGCACCCCAGTTCGCTTTTTCAGCCGCGAGGTCCAGAACCTTCTGGAATCGTGGCGCATGTGCCAGCAAGTCGTGGCGGTATTGATAAGGGATCAGCATTCGCTGCGATTGCAACTTCATCGATAAATGACTCGGTAAAGAATGCGTGCAGGGAATGATCAACGCTGCGCCAGAATCCCCATGGGACATGAGTCTCTGAATCCGTGTAATGAATGAACTGGTTGTCTATGCCGTAGGGAATATGTGGTGCTTCAATCGGGTCATGTTTTTCGACGTACTGATTGACCCACGCTGTTGGCTTGCCGGCGCTGTCCAGCGCGGCCCTGAAACGACTGATGCTTGCCTGACGATAGTGGTCGTGTCGCATGTCTTCTTCCCGCGACCAGATCAGTTTGACCGGGTAGGCGACCTCTACCGCTATTCGTGCTGCCTGCACTGTGTAGTCTGAAAATCCCCGCCGCCCAAAGCCACCGCCCAGGTACTGGTTGTGCAAAATGACCTTGTCAGCATCCATATCTATCGCTTCGGCAGCTTCGGCCGCGAAGCCCAGCGGGTTCTGCGTGCCGGTCCAGAGTTCACAGATGTCGTCATGTGCCCACGCCGTACAGTTCATCGGTTCCATGGGCGCGTGTGACAGGTATGGCACACGGTACTCTGCTTCGACAACCGAACTCGCGGCAGACATTGCCGCATCGGCATCGCCCGTCTGTTTGTCGACAATCTCATCCCCGTTGGCCAGCGCGGTATCCATGTCCTTTGTAAACTGTTTGAAAATATCGCTTTGCTCTACGGCTTCGTTTCCCGCTTCCTCGAATTCAACAGGTAATCTGTCCAGCGCCTGTTTCGCTTGCCAGTAACCGTCAGCGACGACGGCGACGGCGTCACCCAGGTTTACCACCTTGCGAATGCCCGGCATGTCCTGAATTGATCCTGCGTCAATCGACTTAACTTTCGCGCCGAATACCGGTGCGGCTTTTACGGTTGCGTATTTCATGCCCGGCAATACAGCATCGATACCGAACAGCGCGCTGCCATCTACTTTGGCGGGCACGTCGAAGCGCTGCACATCCGTGCCCATAATCGTGTATTCATCTGTCGTCTTGAGTCGCGGTTTGGCAGGCTGCGACAAGGTCGCCGCCTGTTGCGCGAAGTCAGAATAGGGCGCGGACTGATCGCTTGCCTCATGAATTATTTGGCTTTTTCTCGCGATCAGTTCATCGACAGGGACATCCCAGGTATCAGCTGCAGCCTGTAGCAAGACTGACTTCACAGCCGCCCCTGCAACTCGCATCCCTAGCTGGCCCGTTATCGGCACCGATGTACTGCCACCGGTTATCTGCAGGTTCATCGCCTTGCTGGCGGTCAGGAAGATGCCGTCCACCGTGCCGATCAGAAACGCCGGAAAGTCCGGATCACCCAGCGTATAACCTTTGGCGAGCGCATAATTCGCATATTCTTTGTGCGCTGGCGCCTCCATCATTTCAACCAGTTGCCAGTCCGCGTCCATCTCGTCTGCAAGCATCATGGCGAGTGTCGTGTGCACACCCTGGCCCATTTCCGCATGCGGAATCACAGCGGTAATCGTGTTGTCCGGAGAAATCTTGACCCAGACGTTAAATACAGTCTCAGCATCGCTCAGCTATCAGGCCAGCGACCTTGTCCGCTCGATTGCCAGGGCGAATAGCGACGCCAATAACAACGGCACCGCCTGCCAGTACTCCGGTAGTAATGAATGCGCGTCTGCTCCACTTACCCATTGACAGTCTCCTCCGTGCCGGAGGCGGGCGCGGTTGCTGCAGCCGCTCGTTTGATGCCGCGTCGAATTCGTGAATACGTTCCGCAACGGCAAATGTTGCCACTCATCGCAGCATCGATGTCGGCATCACTCGGTGACGGGTTGTTATTGAGTAGCGCGACTGCTGCCATGATTTGACCCGATTGGCAGTAACCGCATTGTGGTACCTGTTCGTCAATCCACGCCTGCTGCACAGCATGTAAACCTGGCTCGTCGCTGCCGATTCCCTCGATCGTCGTGATTTCCTGGCCGGTCACCGCCTGCACCGGCGTTACACAGGAACGGATCGGAACGCCATTCGCATGCACCGTACAGGCGCCGCACTGGGATATGCCGCAGCCAAACTTGGTGCCGATCAGGCCTACCTGTTCGCGAATAACCCACAAAAGCGGTGTGCTTGGGTCGACATCCAACTCATGTATTTCGCCGTTGACGTGCAGTGTAATCATGTCGTGAAAGTCCCTGAATATGTACAAGACACCCTACTCCAAGGTCATTTGGGCAGCAAATCGAATCTGTTTTTATTCCCGTTGCTCAATTACGCTGATTTCGCGATAAACTGCCCGTTGTCGCACATGGGAAGCATCTGCATTGGCCACAAAAATACTAAGAAATCTGCAGGGCCTGGTCACTTTATCAGCTTGTACTTTGAACACGGTCTTCTGGTTCGTGCCGCTCATGACGTTTGCTGTTTTAAAGCTGGTCGTGCCGATAAAGCCGTTTCGCGCTCTGATGACACGCTGGTTGATGGTGGTAGGCGAAAACTGGATAGGCTGTAATGCCTGGGTTTTCTCGCTTGGCAACGCAACAAAATGGGACATCCGTGGATTGGAGGGCCTGAGTAACGAAAAGTGGTATTTCGTTATCGTCAATCATCAGACCTGGGTCGATATTGTCGTGTTGCAGACTGCATTGAACAGGCGCATCCCGTTTTTGAAATTCTTTATCAAGCAAGAGCTGATCTGGTTTCCGTTTCTTGGCATCGCGTGGTGGGCAATGGATATGCCCTTCATGAAACGTTATTCGAAATCGTACCTCGCAAAAAATCCACACAAGAAAGGTACGGATCTGGAGGCAACTCGCAAGTCGTGCCAAAAGTTTCTCGATACACCAACTTCAGTGATCAACTTTGTCGAAGGCACTCGCTTCACGCCGGAAAAAAAGAAGAAGCGTGCTTCACAATTCGAATATTTGCTGCCACCGCGCGCAGGTGGTGTAGCGTTGGCGCTGACGTCGATGGGCGATATGCTCGACGCAATTGTTGACGTCACGATAGTCTATCCGACCGGTCCGGCAAATTTCTGGGACATGATGTGTGGTGAGTTTGATCAGGTCATCGTTGATATCGCGAAGCGTCCTGTGGATGACTGGATAATTGCCGGCGATTACCAAAATGATCGGGATTTTCGCAGTAAATTCCACAAATGGCTTACGCGGGTTTGGCAGGATAAAGACGAGAAAATAGGGCTGCTGAACAGAGGTATTGATTGAGCGCGGAATGTTGCAGCGAAATAACGACTAAGACGGACGATATGCCGTAAACTACGGACTTACTGATATCACCATGTTGGATCATTAACATGTCAACCAGTCACCACTACGACACAGTCGCATTCGACAAGCGTGATAACGCGACGATGCTGTTTTTTGCGCGCACCACACCAGGCGGTGATATCGACGATTATCTGTTGTTGATGCGCGCTGACGGCGAGGATTTTGACGAGGCGCTCTACATTGAAATCAATGAACGCCAGTTTGCCGGTCACGACCTTATCGACGATGCGCAGCTAAGCGGAAACATGTTGATCCTGAAGTTGCGGGAGCCTGCTGCCGAACTTGATGGCGCATCAGAAATCGTGCTCACGTACGACGAATCGGCAGAAAACAAGGCGAATATGGAGTCGGGTGCACTGCGCGTACTGGCTGACAAATTGTCCGGCGGTCACGCCTGACCGGGTAGAGTATCGCGATGCTCGAGCTTCGCCCCAACTGTGAGAACTGTGATTGCGACCTTCCGCCAGAGTCGCCGGATGCGATGATCTGCACCTTTGAGTGCACATTTTGCCGGCGATGTGTGGATGATGTGTGTCAGGGAGTCTGTCCAAATTGTGGCGGTAATTTCGAGTCGCGACCGATCCGGCCACAATCTCTTTTGCAGAAAAACCCCGCCTCGAAAAAACGGGTGACAGGGAATTGATGCCAGCAGGTGAATACAGTGTCTACCTGGTGCGTTGTCGCGACGGCAGCCTGTACACGGGAATTACCAAGGATGTTTCGCGCCGCATCGAAGAGCATGTGCAGGGTGCTACGGGAGCAAAATACCTGCGTGGTAAGGGGCCACTGGAACTGGTTTTTCAACAATCGATCGGCAATCGGGGCCTGGCGCAGCGCGTTGAACATCGTATCAAACGATTTTCCAGGGCAGAAAAAGAAAATGTGCAGCAATTGCCGCAACGAATCGATTCGCTAATTGAAGAATTCGCGGCAGCCGCTGCAGACTAATAAAGCTCTATCGGCTGGCCAAATGGTGGCAGTTCGATCGATACGTCACCGTCCTCCGCTGCAATTAATTTGTCCAGCCAGCCGGCCGTCTTGATTATGTCGTCGGCCAACTTCGGAAACAGAACGATTTCGCCAAAAGGAGCGGTGAAGTCGTCGAAATGCACAGCGATAAGTCGCCTGGCACCGGTCGCGGCGATCGTTTCCTGCCAATAATCATCGACGTACTCCCGGCCCAGGCCGGCCAGTCCGGCAATGCCAAGAATGGCGACATCAGCAGTTACGCCCTGCAATTTTCCTGGAATGTATCCGGCACTTCCTTTGATAAGTGTTGTGCCGCGCGGGTGGCCAATAAGAATCGACCATGTCACGCCTTCCCGCCATGCTGATACATGCGCAGGTTGTCGCAATGGCGAATCGATGCTTCCCGGAAACCAGGCTTCGCCATCTGTGCCGATGGGCGCGTGGCGGGATGCCAGAAGCGTGATCGTGAAATTGCCAAACTGGCGTATTTCCCCATCCGCCAGCGTCTGATATTGATCTACCGGAACGCCGGCGCCTTTGGCAATGTTGGCTGTTGACTGTGACCCGAGAATGACGGCACTGGTACGGTTCGCAATGTAGCCAATATCCATTGCGTGATCGAAGTGCGAATGCGCCGGAACAATTGCCGCGAGTCTGTCTATTCGGTATTTACTCAGCGCGTGATTGATCGTTGCGACATCGGATGAAATGGTCTGCAGTGGCGCGATATCCGTCACACGAATTCGCGTGAAGGTGCCGTCAATCAGGATTTGTGTATCACCGTCGTCGAACAACAGTGTGGATATGCCAAGCCAGGTGACCGTGACCGCAGCATTCGTGTCGCGCGCAGGCGTCGCTGTCGGCCAGCCGAAATCTGCAACCGCTGGCCGATCCTGCCACAGACGGGAAACAACAATAGTGGCCAGCGCCAGCAGAGCCAGGAGTACCAGGGCAACATTTCGGGTCCAGCGCAGCGCCACTTTCATGCTGGCACTCTACCATTGAATGCCTGCGACAGAGCTGGCCCACTCATGCAATGCCGGGCTGGTTGCTACTGTCCTACCGCCATGCGCGCAAGGTGTCCTGCCAACGGTGCGAGGTAATTGCCAAGCGCGTATCCGATAAGTGCCATCAGTATGGACACCGGCACCAGGCTCGGTCGGTGAAAGGCTGCCACGATCGGTGCCGATGCCGCAGCACCGATGTTGGCTGCTGATGCAATGGCAACGCTATGCACATCAACGCGAAAAATCTTCGCTCCAAGAAGGCAAAAAGCACCATGGATGAAAATCCAGATGAACGCACCCAGCAGAAATGCCGGTGCCTGGCCAAATCCTGCGACGGTTGCCCGCGCACCCATCCCGGCAACAAATATATAGATCATGGCTGTGCCGATGGCCGTTGCGTTGGGAAGTTTTGCCACGGGCGTCGTTGACAGGATCAGCGAAATAGTAGTGATCAGCAGAATGCGCCACGTTGATTCGGAAAGAACGATCTCCAGGCCCGGTGCGCTGGTCATCATGGCATTGAAGAAGACGCTGGCAAGTGTCGCAGAAATCCAGGTTACGCCGATAGCAATCGCGGCGAGGTAAATATAGTCACGCATGTGTGGCGCTTTTTCTTCCTCGATCATCAACGCCGCCGCCGAATCCATCATCCTGATCCGGTCCTCCGGCACGTTGGCCCATTTATTAAAACGATCCGCGAAATTTTTCGACGCGAGCAGGATTGGCAACCACACGATATAGATGACGTTATCTGCAAGCACAGCCAAACCGAATTGTTCCGGCGGCGTTGCGAGCATTTCAGCGGTTGCCGCCATGTTGCCGGTGCCACCGATCCAGCTGCCGGCGAGTGCGCCGAAACCGGTCCATGCGTCAGGCGCCAGCCAGCGATGCACGATCACATAGGATACAACTGCACCTACCACCACACCGGCACTACCCATCAACATTACCAATACACCTTTACCCATAATCCTGATGGCCGCCGGCACGTCGACCTTGATCAGCATCAGTACTATAAAGACCGGCAAGGCGAACTTGCTTAATCCGGAATAGACCTCTGAAGATGCCGGGATGACATCCAGGTTGTTGAGAAATACCGGTGTGGCATAGATGAACAGCAGCGGTGGCATGTACTGGAACATTTTCCACTCAGTCTTTTGTTCAACGAAAAACCAGAATGCGGCGACCGCACACAGAACGGCAATTACACCGCCAGGGGAACTGATCAGAACGTCGGGCATGATTCTATAGCCTGCTGATTAGGATCGGCAGATTATAGCGGAATTGATGGTGCCGCCCGATTTACCAGCGATGGCGGTTGCTGGAGAAGCCTGGCCGGAACATTGTAAGAGCAGGCGGGCTAGGAAAAGCTCAGCTGCGCCTGGAAATCTTTGCGCGAATCTTCGTCGGTTAGCGCTGCAGCCTTTACGGTCAACCAGACTGCGTCCCAGTCGTCAATTTTGCAGGGACCGAAAACGAATTTCGCTATGTAGCTGTCGAGATCCCGTACATGAATAACATTCTTTTCCAGTGGAGAAGTGAATTGCACGGAGCCACTGAATACGACCAGGTTCGCGACCGGGACGTTCGGTGCAGCGTTTTGTAATGCCCTTGTCCGGCCCTCATTCTGAATCATGGGGTTTAGAAATTTGCGCCGATGTATGCCGTCAACGTTGGTCCACTGCGGCTCCTCGGGTCCACCAAAAACGACGCCGTTGTAGTGCTTCGCCTGAATACAAAGAATGCCGCCCGAGGTAAGAATTGCGAAATCGATGTGCGTCAACCCGCCATACGCACCTGGCAGAATGAAGTCGTCCATTACGTCCGCGGTCTTGCTGCGCAGGATCTTGCAAATTCTGTGTTTGCCGACCTTTCCGGTGATGATGCGGGCCACCTGGGTCGCTGAGGCCCTGAACACCAGGGTCAGCAGCAAGGTTGCTGCGATGGCGATGATAAACATGCCTATCCCGGTGTTGCCAAGGCCTGTTACGACTTCCGTGGCGGCCTCCGCATCTGCTGCCACGGTGGGCCAGGCGCAGAAAAGGCTGGTGAGGCTCAGGGAATATGGCAGAGGTCGGTGAATCATGGGCAGAGACTAGAGGTGACTGGATTATGACGCATTGTATTCCGTCACGTTTTCGAAATCCGCGCAGTTTGGAATAACAGGACTGTGAATCAGTTTACATATTGGCGCCGACTGGCATGTTCGGGCAGGGAGTCCTGCCACATTCCTGCCGGCAATCCGGGTCGGGACCGGATCAGTGTGAATTCGGCGGATATGCCAGGAAATAACCGTCAATTTTGGCCACTTTGATGTCGGTATCGTAGGTTCTGCGGAGATTTTCCTCGGTAAGTACCTCATTTTTTGGGCCGTCAGCCACAATCCGGCCCTGTCGCAGCAGGATCAAACGCTCAATCTCCGGCGGTATCTCATTGAGCAGGTGTGTTACCAGAACGATGGTCTTGCCGTTCTCCACCAACCGTCTGATGCGTGCCAGGTAGTCAAAGCTGGCGGTCAGGTCGAGACCTGCCGTCGGCTCGTCAAGGATCAGCGTGTCGGGGTCATGCACCAGTGCGCGGCCGAGCAGGCAACGCCGCTGCTGCCCGGTTGACATGTTTCGCAGTGGGCGATCTGCGAGCGACCCGACACCGAGTTCATCCATGATGTCGCGCGCATGCGTTTTTTGTGCAGCCGACAGTTTGCTGGCAAGCGCGCCATGAATGCCGACGCTCGACAGGTAACCGGAAAGCACAACTTCAAGACCGCTGGTATCGCTGCGGTAGCGCATTTGCAATTCGTGCGAGACGATACCGATGTGTGAGCGGAGTTCCCACACATTCCAGCGGTCGCGGCCGAGAATGCGGACCCAGGAATTGTCACGCCGCAAGGGGTAAAGCTCACGGTTGATGACTTTGAGCAGGGTTGTTTTGCCCGAGCCGTTTGGTCCGAGAATAGCAACTTGCTCGTGCTGCCCGATCGAGACGCTGAGGTTTTCGAAAACACGTGTATCGCCGCGATAGATAGTCGCGTCGTGGATTTCGATCAAAGGCGCCGTGGTCATTTGTCAGGCGAGCGGCAGCTCACTCATATTTCCTGGCGCAGGTGCAGCGGTTTCCAGGACTTGTGTGCTTTGTACGCCGGTTCCGCGGTCTCGGGCTGATATTCTTCGAGCCTTTCTGCGAGCCATTGGAACCACTCGAACGCCAACGGGTCATCAAGTTCCTCGCGCAAGGCATATGCCCATCGCTCCAGTTTTCGCCAGAGTATTGTTGTGCTGCTGCCAATCAGGTTATTGACCACGACGAAAGGCACGATGCGCTGGAACGTCATGACCCCGATGTTTTCCATCGTTGCACTGATCAACATCGCTGCATCTTCAAGATCATCATGTTTCTCACGAATATCCATGACGGTCATGTCATCTGGCAGATGCAGAATCATCTGGTACGCCGCAGAAAATTGCGCGTTGCCAAAAAAACGAAACAGCTCGATTGCCGCCAGCTCTCGACGTTGCTGGCGAATCTGACGCATTTGCAGCACGGCAAAAATCAAACCGCCAACAACAATGATGACGCCAAGAATTTCTGCCATGTTGGCCATTGTAGAAAGATCAGTCATTCTAAAAATACCCGGTAGGAAGTTGAGTTGTTACGTATCTATACATGCAATTGTCAGACTTGCTGGAAGCGCCATTTACCGCGCCTGAAGACCAGAACGGCAAGTATAGTCAATATTGATTCTGCGATGACGATGGCAAGGAACACGCCGTCGGGACCGAAGCCGACGGAAGTTGCGAGCCAGTAAGCGAGCGGAATCTGTACCAGCCAGAAGCAGATGAAATTCAGTATCGACGGTGTACGCGTGTCGCCGGCACCGTTCAGCGCCTGAATGACGATCATGCCTATCGCGTACATTGGATAGCCAATGCCCAGTATACGCAGACAGCTGGTGCCGTAACGCAGAATCTCCGGCTCGGTCGAGAACCAGGAAACGATCTGCGGTGCAAAGATGATCATGAGTACACCGAGAACCGTCATGAAGACGATGTTTATGCGTGCTGCAGCCCAGGTCGACTTTTCCGCGCGGTCCGGCTTGCGGGCGCCGAGGTTTTGCCCGACCAGCGTCGCGGCGGCATTGCCGAGGCCCCATGCAGGCAAGATGGCAAACTCCAGAAGGCGCAACGCTATCGTGTATGCAGCAATAGGCGCGCTGCCGTACAAGGCAACGATACGCATGATCGCTATCCAGCTCGCAGTCGCAATCAGGAATTGTCCGACACCACCAATCGACACTCTTAACATGCGCTTAATAAGCGCCGGCGCGATGGCCAGATGCCGCAGTCGACAACGCAATCTGCCGTTGCTGGTGAACAGGTAGTAAAAGAGGTACGCGACGCCGATGCCGCGACCGATCGTCGTTGCTACCGCGGCTCCGGTTACGCCCATTTCGGGAAACGGGCCAAGACCGAATATCAGGCAGGGGTCCAGAACAATGTTGATCGCGTTGGCCAGAGCCAGAGAGCGCAGCGCCACGGGCGCATCACCCGCGCCACGAAATGCGGCGTTCAGCAGGAACAGGAAAATGATGCTGGCTGAACCGCCAAGCAATATGGCAGTGAAACCTTCTCCTTGTTCCAGGACCTCCGGACTTGCGCCCATCATGAGTAACAACTCGGCGGCATAGTTGTAGCCGGTGATACCAATAACGATAGCAAGGGCTGCGCCAACCCATATGGCCTGTCCTGCGACCTGTGCAGCCTCTTCATGATCTTTGGCGCCAATACGCCGGGATATCATGGCCGTAACACCCATGCCGAGGCCGATTGCTATCGCGTACAGCACCGTGATCAGGGCCTCCGTCAGGCCAACGGCGGCGATCGCATTGGTGCCCAATCGGGACACGAAAGCAATGTCGACAACGGCGAAGATCGCCTCCATTGCCATCTCGAGCATCATTGGTATTGCGAGCAGTCCGAGCGCACGATTGATAGGACCGACTGTGAAATCAGTCTCGTTGTCGCGCAGTGCTTCGCGGACAAAAAGGCGGCCGCGCCGCCAGAGAGATTTATTCGTTTGTATGTTTTCGTAAGTCATTATTGAATTCTTTCTTTGGTGCGGTACGGGCGTGAAAATCGCGGGTACAGCGGACCGATCCGGAATCGCGTCGCCGGACACTCTGCAAGTTAGAGAATGTTTCGGCTAAGTGCGCGTGTCGAGAGGCAGCATTGGGGCATTGTTGCCCCCATCACAGCGGCCAAATACACGGGTGAGCCTGACCACGACGGCGAAGGAAATTGCACAGATTGTCGTTTTCATAAAGGCTCGATTCCAGGCACTGCCTGAATTTGACTTACGCGCGCCATGCTAAACGAACAGTTGGGAAAGTCAACGGGAATGTTGTTGTCAGCTGCTCAGGGGCGCAGTGGGCTGCGCGCGGTCCTCTTCCTGTTGCCATTGGGAAACAAGGTGGCGGTTGTCATTTTGCCAGGGGTGGAAATCTTTCCTGAAAAATCGCAGCCAGGGAATAAACATGCGGCGCAGAATTCCCGGTTTGCCGAACAGGAAATTCAGTCCGCTCAACCATACTCGCGGACTCCATAACTTGCCGTCTAACTGCAGCATGATGCAGAGGTTGCGAAAGGTGTCTTTAAAGAAAAAGATCGTGCTGTGAATCATGGCCAGTCGTCTTATTTTGACGGTGCCACCGACAGCAAGATACACGTCAATCGCGACGGCTTTATGCTCGGTTTCCTCTACACCGTGCCAGGCCCACAAACTCGCGATGATTTCATCGGCACCGAGAAGTGTGTCTTTTCGCGTCAACATGTCGTGGGCCATGATTGCGGTCAGGTGCTCACTTGCAACCGTACCCGCCAACCGTCTGTGAGCTGATAATTCGCGGTTGGCCCATTCCATGCGAGCTCGTTCATTTTTTTCAAAGCGAACCAGGTCATAACCCCGCAATTCGCACAGAAGCTCGTTGTATTTTTGATGTTGAAGCCGGTGTGTAGCTTCCTGCGCGCGGAAACTGCCGATCTCGGCCAGCAGTTGCGGATCCTCGACCTGGTCTGTGAAGTGGCAAACACTGTCGATGAAGAATTTTTCACCCAACGGAAAAAGCATCGACATTGAATTGAACCAGGCGGTTCTGAATGCGTTGCCACCGTGCCAGTCGGTGGCAAGGGCAGCTTCAATGTCAAAGGACTTGCGGCGCGGTCCGAATTCGAGTCCCGCGGGGCTGTGGCTTTGCGGCATGCTGGTCATATGGCTGATTGTAGCCCGAAAAAAACGCCAGTTCGGACGGTCCCGTGAAAATGCTGCGCTTTTCTCTCTCTCTCAGGGCTCGCCCTGGCCCTGCAAATCATTTCTCAACAACGATTCCAGCTCATTGGCCGTTTCTCTTGCAGATTGCACTAATTTTTCCTCGTCATGTTGAACCGCGTGTTGCTCGCGTACCAAACGCGCATCGCGGTCTCTGAATGTCTCGGTTATGTGGCGCGCCACACTCTTTTCATGGCCAAGGTCGGTAAGCACCTGCTCACTCATCGCCAGGCTTGACAGTAAGGTTTCACGAAAAATATGTTCGATGCCAAGGTCCATCAGGTGATATTCATGCCGCCGGTTTCTGGCTCGCGCGATAATAGTCAGGTTTGGAAAATGTCGCCTGACCGTTTCTGCAGTTTTCATTGACGCTTCAATATCGTCAATTGCCAGGACAAATAATTTCGCATTTCCGGCACCCGCGGCCCGCAACAATTCCAGTTTCGATGCATCGCCATAGTGCACAATATTGCCGTAACGACGCACGACATCTACCTGTGATGAGTCGATCTCGAGCGCCGTAAACGGCTGTCCGATCACCCCAAGCAAACGTCCGACGATTTGCCCAAATCGCCCGAAGCCGGCAATTATTACGGCGTTGTGCTGATCCGACATGTCATCGTATTCTGGTTCTGCGCGCATTTTAGGTCGTGAAAAAACACGTTCGCTGAGCTGATAAATAATCGGGGTCATCAGCATTGAAACTGCTACAGCAAGAATTAGTTGATCGATCAATTCGGACTGCATGATCTGCTGGTTGGCAACAATAGCGAAAAGAACAAACGCAAATTCTCCACCCTGCGACAGTACAACGGCCAGGCTGACAGACCCCTTCGTATCGCAAATGCCGAATACTTTTGCCAGTGGGAACAGGACCATGGCTTTGGCAAGCATCAGGCTGACTACGATTAGTATGATTGTGCCAGGTTGCTGTGAGAGCAGCTCCAGATTGACCGTCATTCCGACAGCGATAAAGAAGAGGCCCAGCAACAGCCCCTTAAATGGCGCGATGTCGGCTTCCAGTTCATGCCGATATTCAGAGTCGGCCAGCAACATACCGGCGATAAACGCGCCGAGAACCATGGACATACCGGCCAGCTGCACCAGAAGCGCGGCACTGATGACGACCAGCAACGCGGTGCCAGTGAAAATTTCAGGAATTCCGGTTCTGGCTGCGATTCTTAGTACCGGGCGCAGCAGATAGCGGCCACCAACGATCAGGCCGCCGAGTGTGGCAATGATGACCAGGAGGTCGCGCAGCTCAAAGTTATCAGCTTGCGACGAGCCAAACATAGGCAGGATGGCGATGAGCGGAATTACAGCGAGGTCCTGGAATAATAGTATGGCGAATGCCGCTCGGCCATGACTTGTTGTGAGCTGCTTTTTTTCAGCCAGTAGCTGCAGGACGAAGGCAGTGGACGAAAGAGCCAGGATCAGACCGATGAGGACCGCCGTCGCGAAATCCAGACCGAATGCGAGGCCGATTGCGGCAATTGCTGCTGCGCTGATTATGACCTGGGATGCGCCCAGCCCGAAGATCATTTTGCGCAGGACCCATAGACGTGACGGTTGCAGTTCGAGACCAATGACGAATAAGAGGAAAACCACGCCAAGTTCGGCAAAGTGCAGGATATGCTCGGGGTTCTTGATCAGGCCGAACGCCGCTGGCCCAATCATTATTCCGGCCAGCAAATATCCCAGTACGGAGCCAAATCCGAGTCGTTTGCTGAGCGGCACTGCGATTAGCGCCGCAAGCAGGTAAATTACGGCTTCGTGTAACAGAGTCATGAGAATTTTCTGCCAGTGATCGGCGATTCCAAGACACAATAGTGCCAAAATTCGTTACTCAAGTGCCAGAAGTGCGTATTTTGTTTTAAACTAGTGGCAGTTTCCGGGGAGCTAATTTATGAGCTGGCAATTCAGTCGCCTTCTGAGAGTGTGTTTTGCAACGCTGGCTTCACTAGCGGTATTGGTCGCATGCGACATGAGTTCAGATAAATCCGGTGATGCGGATAGGGAGGCGGGACGAAGAAACGTTGACGCCATGTCACGTGAACATGCAGATGATACTGGCACACCAAGCGGCGCGGCCGGGATCAAACCGCAGCGCCCGCTGGTGACGGAGCGATTGCCTTATGCCGAAGTTAACGACGAGCTGGTTTACGGGCATTTCGTCTTTCCGGCAGATATGCTTGATCCGTTGCCCGGCCTGATTGTCATACATGAGTGGTGGGGTTTGAATGACGGCGTTCGGGCGATGGCAGATCGTCTCGCTGCAGAGGGCTATGTAGTGCTCGCAGTCGATCTGTTTGAAGGCAACTCAACCCTTAACCCGGCCGATGCTCGCGCGCAAATGCTCAAGGTGGTCGAAAACCCGGAGAGTGCGAACGACAATATTCGTCAGGCTTATCAATTTCTTGTGGATTCGGCTCAGTCACCGAGGGTTGGCTCGCTCGGCTGGTGTTTCGGCGGCGGTTGGTCATTGAATTCAGCGTTATTGTTTCCCGACGAACTGGACGCCGCAGTTATCTACTATGGCCAGGTGACAGACAATGAAGAGCGGCTGGCGCCACTGAACGTGCCAATTCTGGGCTTGTTCGGTGAGGATGACAGGGGCATTACCGTCGAGTCGGTCAACGGGTTCGAGCAGGCGCTGGAAAATCTCGGCAAGAATTATGAGATCGAAATTTACGCCAATGCGCAGCATGCTTTTGCCAATCCGACCGGGAACAGATACAACGCAGAAGTTGCCGAGATCGCCTGGGTGAGAACGCTGGAATTTCTTGATCGATATCTGTCAGTCGAGGTCGACTAAAAGCTCCTTTCCTTGTCGCTGATCGGGCCGTTCACAAATCAGATTCACGTCCAGCGGTTGCGACACGTAAATAACACTCTGATCAGATTCGCTTTCGCAACGCAGGGAGGCATGCGCTGACAGTGCAGCGGGTATCGTAAGTTCTTCCGTAACGCTGTTGTTGCCTGCTACATTTTCATCTGTGACATGGCAAAAATCTTCAACAGCAATGGGTCCAATCTGCGCCGCCGGTATCCTGAGCGTGACCTCGACAGACGGTCCGGATGACATATCTTCAGCATCCAGAGACTTGCGGGTATCTGCCACGCTCAACAACAAAGACGCCGGTTCGCGATTTTTCGGGCAGCGGGCACGAATCTCGAAAGCGTACTCAAGTGACGGTAGTCGAATAAACTTTTTGTTCGCCTGGCGTGGTGAAATCAGTGCGACTGGTGTATTTGCCGTGATCGTAAGGCTACTGTCCGGAGTTGATTCGGCTTTGCCTGTTGCGGATAACAGGAGGAGTGCAGGTAGCAAATGTCTTATTTGTGCCGGGGTCATATGCCAAGGCTACGATATGATCGGCAAAAAACAAGTGCTAATCTTCGTCACTCCAGGCTGGGGAAACAACTGAGCAGATGCGTACGCTACACATTACTTACAAAGTGGCCCGACGAATCATCGTCACACTCGTTGGTAGCACGGTTCTGATCATTGGCGTGATTATGATCATCACCCCGGGTCCTGCATTGGTCTTCATTCCGCTTGGCCTGGCGATACTCGGGCTGGAGTTTGCGTGGGCCAGGGCATGGTTGCGCCGCCTGCGCGAGCGCATCAGCGCCGAAACGCAAAAGAATCACGGATTGCGCGCAGAGCAGCACCGCGAGCGCTATCAGGGGCATTAAGCCGAACATCGCATGAGTGCCGGCAGTGACGAAAGAAGTGGGGCTATGATTCAAATGGTTGCGCAAGCATAGATCTGCAGCCGTATTTTTGGGGTTATCCCGGCTCAGCAAGCACAAAAAAAGAAAGGAGCCGGAGAAACCAAATTCGAAAAGAAATTCGATAATCAGAGTCGATCCAACAAGGAACGATCCCCGGCTCCCCAGTGTTGACGACACCTTGAAAGGGGGTAGTGCCGCCGGACCCTCCAGGGTCCATACCGCCAGTCCGAAGACCGGTGGATCACAGCGCTCGCGCGGGTTGGACAATCGGGGGAGAGTTGTCCAGGTCGCGGTCGGCCGCTGGATTCGTTAAATCTTTATTGCTGCGGTCTTATCGATCGCCTGCGACTTTTACTGACGTTGGGCCAATGAGCTTGATATCAAGATCGAGCTTTGTATCTGCGAGAACAGCGGCTATAGCGTCCTCGGTCGCTGCAGTCGTGGCTTTTTCCGCGCGATCCCGGCTGACTTCGGTGCTGCTGATAACAGCAGGCGTCGTCACCGCTACCGTGGCTGTATTGTCAGTGTCAGCAATCGCTGCTGTGGCCAGTAATATTGCCGCCAGGGCCGAGCTTATGGTCCTGGCCAGGTTAATTCCGTGTGTCATTTTCAGTTTCCCTACAGTGCTGTCGGCAGCATTCTTGCTGTCGTTGTTAAGTTCCTACCAGAACCTACTGCACAACCCGTGCCAACATGGAAAAGGTAATAAAAACAACACGATGATACTCATTCGTGATTTACGAAATCTCGTAAATCACGAAATATCGTAACTATATTTACGAAATTTCGTATACAATGCCGGCATGATTACAACTGATGACTACCAGTGGCTGTTTCGTCGGGCGCCGTCTATGGCGACCTCGATTGGTGAGGATGGTCGTTATCTCGACGTCAATGACGCATTCCTTACCCGTCTCGACTATCGCCGCGAGGAAATGATAGGTAAACGGCCGGGTGACTTCGTTACCAGGGAAAGCGCCATCCGCATAGAGAAGGAGCTACTGCCGACACTCAGGCGAACGGGCAGGCTGGAAAACAAGCCCATTACGTTTGTTACGAAAAGTGGCGAGACCGTTGAGTGCCTGACTAATTCGCTTGTTGAGCACGATCCCGCTGGCACTTTCATTCGCACGATTGCGATGTATGCGGAGGTTACTGACCAGGCGCGCGCCGATTGGAAGTACCGGCAGTTGTATCGTGCAACGCCGGCAATGCTGCACACAGTCGATGCCGAGGGTTGCATCGTTACTGTGACTGACCACTGGTTGCAAAAAATGGGTTACACGCGCGAAGAAGTAGTCGGGCGTGCGATTACTGATTTCAGCAGCGCAGCAGATAAAAAGCGACTGGCAGACGGTCGGCTGCAAGCGCTGATCAGTGGCGGCGAGTTCAACAATGAAAAACGACAGGTGGTGACCAAAAGCGGCCAGGTTCTGGACCTCCTGATGTCCGCCATCTCGGATAAGGATGCCACAGGAAGCGTTCACCAAATGCTGGTCGCCTCGAAAGATGTGACGCAAATAAACCGCACCGAACGAAAGTTGCGCAAGACGCTGGCAGAAAATGCCCATTTGCGCGATGAGCTCGAGCGCGAACGCGACTACCTGCGTGAGGAGGTCAATGTCGCTTTGCACTTCGGGCGGATAGTCGGCAAAAGCCCGGCGCTAAAACACATGCTGGCACAGGTAGAGGCAGTCGCAGGGACGCCCGCTAACGTTCTCGTGCTGGGTGAGTCAGGTGTAGGCAAAGAGCTGGTAGCACGCGCTATCCATACACAGAGCCCCAGGGCGGATGCACCGCTGGTCAAGGTGAATTGCGCATCGATCCCGAAAGAACTGTTCGAAAGCGAATTCTTCGGCCATGTAAAAGGTGCATTTACCGGCGCGCACCGTGACCGGGTAGGCCGGTTTCAGCTGGCGGATACAGGCACGATTTTTCTGGACGAAATTGGTGAAATTCCGCTTGAACTGCAAGGAAAATTATTGCGTGTTTTGCAGGAGAGTGAATTTGAGCGGGTTGGCGACGATGTAACCAGGTCTGTCGACGTCCGGGTGATAGCGGCAACCAACAGAAATCTCGAAGAGCTCGTCGTTGCGGGCAAGTTTCGTGAAGACCTTTTCTACAGGCTCAGTGTATTTCCGCTCGAAGTACCACCGCTGCGAAAAAGAACGGAAGACGTGATTCAGCTTGCGCAGCACTTTCTCGAGCATACCTGCAATGATTTCGGCAGGACGCCACTCAAACTGACCCGTAGCCAGGCAGCATCGCTGCTCGCTTACGACTGGCCGGGCAACGTGCGGGAACTGAAGAACGTTATAGAGCGCGCTGTCATTCTGTCGAAAGGGAACACCCTGCGCCTGGATTTGTCATTACCTGAGAGCTCGGGCGCTCCCGATGCTGCCGAAATTGGCGTGCCATGCAGTGACGGCAATATTTTCAGCGAGAAACAAATGCGCTCATTACAAAAACAAAACTTTATTGCTGCACTCAGGCAGTCGAACTGGAGAGTATCCGGGACGGACGGCGCAGCAGAACTTCTGGGCATCAAGCCAACAACGCTTACTGACCGGATAAAGTCCTTCGGCATTCGCAAGCCAGGCAGCACATCGTGATGGTGAAAAACATGATGATGGGAAAACGATCGAAACTGTCGCATCATGCTGACAGGGTGCGCAAATTACGGGACATGATGTGGATCAGTTAAGAATAATTTTTTTAATCCTGAATATCGTTTGTTTTCCTCTCACCACTTTCGCGGCAACGAGTTTGCCTGTCCCGTTACAAAGTGCGCTTAATTTTCGTGGGGTGCCGGACACCTCCCTGAGTATCTACGTTGAAGACCTGCACACCGGTGAAGTCGTGCTGGCCTGGAATGAGGCAGAGTCGCGCAATCCTGCATCCGTCGAAAAAATGCTGACGACGCTCGTGGCACTGGATACCCTGGGCCCCGCCTATAAATGGCACACCGAGGTACATCTTCTTGGTGAGGTCGACCAGGGCACATTGGATGGCGACATTCTTCTAAGGGGATTTGGCGATCCATATCTTGTCACGGAGCGTTTCTGGCAATTGTTGCGACAAGTCCGCCAGTCAGGCATCGATACGATCAGCGGTGACCTGCTGATCGATGACAGCTATTTTGACGTCGGCGACTATGACCCCGCGGCTTTTGATCGTGAGCCGTTACGCGCCTACAACGTCGAACCCAATGCGTTACTTACCAACTTCAAGGTTGTGCGTTATTACTTCGAGCCAGGCGACACGGCCGGCAACGTTTCCGTCCGCATTGAACCACCGATGGAAAACCTGCAGGTTGTAAACAAACTGAAGACCAGGCATGGATCCTGCCGAGGCTATCAGCGTGGTATTACGATTACACCGAGCGCAGATAAAGGCACCATGACGCTAAGTGGTAACTTTCCGGACGGCTGCAACTTGTACGCGATGGACCGAACCGTGCTGGAGCACAATGGATTCACTTACGGTTTGTTCAAGACACTGTGGCAGGATTCAGGTGGAGAAATCGCCGGAGACTGGAAAAATATTTCTTTCAGCCAGGAGCTCGAACCGTTCCTGGTTTTTGATTCACTACCACTCTCCGAAGTTATCGCGAAAATCAATAAACACAGCAATAATGTCATGGCGAAACAATTGTTGTTCACGCTTGGTGCTGAAAAATTTGGCCCGCCCGGGACCGAGGCCAAGGGCAGGCAGGCCGTTAACGAGTGGCTTACCAGGCACGGCATGAATACAGATGAACTGAAATTCGACAATGGCGCCGGACTTTCTCGCAACTCGCGTATGACCGCGCGGCAGCTCGGTGAATTACTGCGCTATGCCTACGATAGTCCGTATATGCCGGAATACTTGTCGTCACTGTCGTTGTCCGGACTCGATGGCACGTTGTCGCGCCGGTTTCGCGGTGGCGCGCTTACCGGCAAAGCGCACATCAAGACCGGGTCTCTGGATGATGTCAGTGCATTTGCCGGGTACTTTCAGGCACGCTCGGGCAAACGCTTCATAGTCGTTACACTGCAGAATCACACGGATGTTCATCGTGGACCGGGCGAGGAAGTGCAAGAGGCGCTGCTGCGCTGGCTGTACGAGAAGTAGTCTCGGCCAATCAAGCAATGTTCGGGCTAATCGTTTGATATCTGTAGTAAACTCCGCCTTGCCTGCGCCGCCGCGCAGTGGGGACACGATGCCCGGAGGAGCGATAATGCGAAGCGCATGTCTGTTAATAGTTCTGCTGCCACTGCTGGCAGGGGCGGAGACCGCCTACGTCACCGATAATCTACGGCTGGGTTTGCACCAGGCAGCGGATACGAGCGACCGGGCTTTTCGAACGCTGGAGAGCGGTCAGGAACTAGAAATCCTGTCGCGAGATCGAAATTACGCCAGTGTTCGCCTGCCCGATGGCGTTCTTGGCAATGTCAAAGTGGCCTACCTGGTGTTCGACAAGCCCGCCAGATTAATCGTCGCCGAAACCCAGGCTGCGCTGGAAGCCCTGCAAAATGAACTTGAAAAAAACAAGGCTGATTTTGCGGCGCCGGCCGCAACTATTGATTCACTTGAGACCCGCCTCGCCGCAAGCGAATCGACACTGGAAACCAGCACGGCCCGTGTTTCTGAATTAACAGCAGAAGTTGATGACTTCCAGTCGCGGCATGAACAGTACAAGTACAGCCTGCCATTCAAATGGGTAAGTGGCGCTATGTTCGTGTGCTTGTTAGCAGGCTTTCTTGCTGGTCTGTGGTGGATAGATTACCGCAGCAGAAAACGCCACGGTGGCATCCGAATTTACTAGTAAAAACGGGTGACCCTCCCCGGCTTTGCCGAGGGATACTTACTCTGGACCATTCATGAAAAACCCAGGCCAGCCCGGGTCAGGCTGCCGCAATCAGATCGTGACAGGAGCCATTTCGAATCGGCAACTTCGTGTCCCGGAACAGCAGGTCAATGTCTTTCTGATCCTTGCTGACTGACAAGGTTTTGATTTGCTCCGCGCTGATGTGCGGCGCGAACAATCGAATAAAGTCAGCCATGTAACAACGCAGCACCATATTCTTGCGAAAACCGATCCAGGTGGTGCTGCGCGGAAATATTCCATTGACCGGAATGGCTGTCAGATTCTGTTGGTCTTTTGCCTCGTAGGCCATGCCAGCAACGATGCCGACGCCCAATCCCATGTGCACATAAGTTTTGATGATATCGGCGTCGCGCGCCGTAAATACGACGTTTGCTTTCAGGTCATGCTTCGCGAAAGTGCCTTTCAACGATTTTTCATCGTCAAAATTGAATACATAACTAACCAGCGGATATTGAGCAAGGTCGTACAATGTGACCTCGCGGTTCAGTTTTGTCAGGTCATGATCGTTGGGAACGAGCACTGTTCTGTCCCAGTGATAGCCTGGCAAGCGCAGCAGATCGCCGAATAACTCGCCGCCGCCGCTGGCGATCGCAAAATCAACCTGGTCCCGGGCGATCATGTCGGCGATTTGCTCGGACGTTCCCTGATGCAGATTAAGACTTACATTTGGATATAACGTCCGTAGTTCACGAATGATATTGGGCAGCACGTAGCGGGCCTGTGTATTGGTCGCCGCGACGGTTAGTGTTCCTTCTTCTTCCTGGTAAAAATCGGCCGCCAGGCAGCGAATCTCATCGACTTCAGACATGATCATTCGGGCACGCTTAAGAACCTGTTCGCCCGCACGGGTTACATGGTGAAGACTTTTTCCTTTGCGTGTAAACAACTGCAGCCCCAGCTCTTCTTCCAGAAGCTTGAGTTGTTTGCTGACACCTGGTTGTGACGTGAACAGGCGATCGGCGGCCGCGGTGATATTGAGGCCATTATCTACAATTGCTAACAGATATTTTAATTGTTGTAGTTTCATGCGGGCAGTGACGTCAGATGTTACCGGCTCCTAGCGTAGACCGTCGAATTACGTGAACGTTTCAGGAATTTGTTGTTTTTTGGTGTTTTATTGTCGATTACTGGTTTCGCACCCGGATTGCTGCGAAAAAGCCCTGCATATAACTTTTGGAAATAACACGAGAAACCATATTTTCCGCCAGTCAGGTCAATTGCTTCGCCGGATTCTCCGCTATACTAAATAATGGATTGGTATCCGTATGATGCAGAATACGAGCAAAAGGTTGCACAAATAATAAATCCGCATAAGGCCGAATCAGCGCGTCGACAACAAGAAATTTGGGGGAAAACAACATGATTTACGACAGCATCCTGGACACGATTGGCAACACACCTGTGGTTCGCCTCAACAAAATGGCCCCGGCTGGAATTGAAATGTACGTCAAGGTTGAGTCATTCAATCCGATGGCTTCGGTAAAAGATCGGCTGGCCTTTGCGATCGTGACTGCTGCAGAGCAGCGCGGCGAAATAAAGCCTGGACAAACGATCGTTGAGGCGACCTCCGGCAACACCGGCATCGCGCTGGCAATGGTGTGTGCAGCCAAGGGTTACAATTTCGTTGCCACCATGGCGGATTCCTTTTCTGTCGAGCGCCGACAAATCATGCGTGGCCTGGGCGCCAAAGTAATCCTGACGCCGGCTGCCGAACGCGGCACCGGGATGGTTCGCAAGGCAGAAGAACTGGCTGAAAAACACGGCTGGTTTCTCGCGCGGCAGTTTGAAAACCCGGCAAATCCGGAGTATCACCGGCATACGACCGGCCCGGAGATTCTCATGGACTTTGCGGGCAGGCGGCTCGACTACTGGGTCACAGGATACGGTACGGGCGGCACCATGACGGGTGCCGGCGAGGTGATCAAGGCTGCACGACCGGAGGTCCGTATCGTTGCAACAGAACCGGCAGGCGCCGCGTTGCTTGCAGGCGATGAATGGGCGCCGCACAAGATCCAGGGCTGGACGCCGGACTTCATACCCGAGGTTTTGAACCGCGATGTGTTCGATGACCTTATTCCGGTCACTGATGATGATGCGATTGAGATAGCCAGAAGAATAGCTGCCGAAGAAGGCATATTCGTCGGCATTTCATCAGGGGCAACGCTGGCTGCCGCATTTGACGTCGCTGGCAAAGCCGAGAAAGGATCAGTAATTCTCGCCATGCTCCCGGACACCGGAGAGCGTTATCTGAGCACACCGCTGTTTGCGGGCATCAACGAGGGTTCGGACGACGACTGGCTGGAGTCGCTGGATTCCTAGCCCGGACTATTCATGAATCGCCGCGATGATTGGGCGGAGATTTGTTTACACACGGGATTTTCCGACCGAGCGGAATATCAGAGTGTATTCCCGAGAGAGGAGAATCCCGTGTGTAAACAAAGATCAAGCAAGGGCGCGAGCGCATTCGTGAATAGTCCGGGCTACCTGTAGCGGGCTGGTTCAGCTGGTTTGACAAAAACCCGGCTGAGACCTCTGTCACAGCCATGCAGAGGCCTACGTGGCATTGTTGTTCGATCGGAAAGGATGCTGACCGAACAAGGGGGCGGTGCGCGCGAATGGCTGCGGAAATACACAATCTCGTCATACGAAAAAACATCGGCTCCGCCAAGGGGTTGTTGCAGTCCCTGGTGCCCCGGGCGCAGTGTTTCTGTTTTTATGACCTTGAGAGAAATTGTGTCTGGAGTAGCGACGGCGTAGATGACTACGAGATCGACAATTTCGTAGCCGAATTGCCGGACAACATCGTTTCCGGACGGGATCCGGATTCGCAACATTTGCGACGCACGCTGACGTCCGGACGAACATTGCTTGTGCTGCCGGTTTATGGTGCTGAAAAAGAAGGATTGGGACTGCTGGTCACGATCTTTTCAAAAAACGCTGGAAAGTCATCGTGGTTTAATCCCAGTCTCCTGCACAAAATTCTCGTGCCTGCCGTTCAGGTAATAGGCGACTCATTGCAGTTAAATCATGAACGCAACCTTGCGGACGAGCGAGCGGACACGGCAGAGAAGGAACTGCAGCTCATCTACCAGGTGGATGAGAAGATACGCGCCACTTCGCGGAGTCATGCAGGACTGGCACATCTGATCGGGCAAAGCGGTCGCTTTCTGGGCATCGCTTACACTGTGCTCTTGTTGCCCTCCAAGAGAATCAGAATCAGTGCAACGCATTCAAGCTGGAAAAATGTTAATCGAAAAGCGCTGGACAAATACCTGATCAACGAGCTGTTTCAGAAGCTTGAAGGCCAGCGCTTGCCGGTAATTTTCGAAATTCCGGCAGTCAAGGATTCCGACCGGCCATCCGAGCAAGGGTACCAGGCGATGCTTTGTCCGCTACTGGACCAGGTCGCCAATGTTGAAGGGGTGCTGGCCCTGATGGGTCGGGTTAACAACCAACCATTCGAAGAGTCTCATTTGCGCCTGATGTCGCATATCGTTGGCAAGGTCGAATACGTCGTTGAGCAGTCTTTTGACTCGATGACCGGTTTGATGAACCGCGGCGGTTTCGAGGCGCAGCTACACGAATCAATGAAAGCGTTGTCGGAAACTGATGACGCGCACCAGCTCATCTATTTTGATATCGACAATCTGCAGCTGGTTAACGATACCTTTGGCCGTAATGCCGGTGATGAAGTCATTAAGCGTTTCGCGCAAATAATCGAACGTCAGCTACCGAAGAATGCAGTAGCCACCCGGCTGGCGGACGACGATTTCGTCATTCTGCAAACCCACAGCAGCGTAGATGATGCGTTGGAGCTGACAGCGAAAATTCGTAATCATCGTCATGAATTGCGCTACCTGCAGGGAGACAAGTCACTGCAGGTCACGTTCAGCATCGGTATTTCAGTATTCGACGCCAACACCACCGAAGGCGATGCGTTGACCGCAGCAAGAATAGCTTGCGACACCGCCAAGGATCATGGCCGGGATCGGGTCGAGGTTTATGACCAGCAGAATCAGAGCATCATCCAACGCTACGACGACATGTCCCTGGTGGCGCAGATTCAAAAGACTCTGGACTCCGACGGCTTCGAAATACTGGCACAGCCGATCGTTGCTTTGTCCAAAGAGAACAAGACCGAACATTTTGAAATATTGCTGCGTATGAAGGATAAGAATGGCAATCAAGTTGCATCCAGCGCATTTTTCTCGGCGGCTGAGCGTTACCAGCTGATGCCGCAAATCGATCGTTGGGTGATTTCGAACACTTTGTCACGACTGGCGGAGCATATCGACTACCTGAAAGAAGGTGGTGCGACTTTCGCCATAAATTTGTCCGGGCAATCACTCGGCGACGATGACATCCTGAATTTTATCGAAGAGGAAATCGACGCCAGCGGTGTACCGTCGCAATCACTGTGTTTTGAAGTTACAGAGTCGGCTGCCGTATCAAGCACGCACAAAGCGCAAATATTCATCGATACGCTGAGAAAGCGAGGTTGTAAATTCTCTCTCGATGACTTTGGGGCGGGATTGAGTTCATTCGCGTACCTCAAAAGTTTCAAAGTGGACACCTTGAAAATTGATGGTGGCTTCATTCGTGACATTACTGACAACCAGATCTCAGAGTCCATGGTTGCGGCTATTACGCAGGTTGCGAAAGTCATGGAACTGGAGACCGTGGCAGAATACGTAGAGACCAAGAAAGCGAAAGCACTGGTTACGAAGCTCGGTGTGGACTACGCGCAGGGCCATGTGGTCGGGAAACCCACGTCTTTTGACGGGATTCTTGCCAATATTTCCAACAAATCGCGCTCATCGTCAGCCTGAGCGGCAAGCGGAACTGACCCATAGGCAATAGTTGCGGGTGTAGCGTGTCCCGGGCAGCGGTTCCGGCCCCCGTGATCGTGGGTATTCCGGTCTCGCTCGCTACAGTAAACTTGCGGTAATGACCGGACCATCCAACGATAATCTATTGAACGAGATCGGCTGTCTGCCAGATGTACTGCGGCAATCGGTCGTGCTCTGGGTCGAACGGCTGAAAGAAAAAGAGCCGGATGCCGCAAACCCTCTCGAGAATCTGAACGGCGACCTGCGGACACTAATTCGACTGGTTGCGAGTAGTGAGTTTGCGGGCAAAATACTGCTTCGCGAGTGGACCTGGTTTAAAGCCGCCCTCGACCAGGGTGTGCTGGCCGAACCTCCAGATCAAAACCTGGTCAGCCAATTTGCACAGGCCGCCGGCTCCGCCGGGATCGACGTCCGGCGCATGAAAAAGCGCCTGCGACGATTTCGCAACCAGCAACTGCTGCATATTTTGTGGAGAACTACAGGGGATGACAGCGATTTGCAGGAATCACTGGCCTCCTTGTCGAGCCTGGCTGACGCACTGATTGAGGCCAGCATGCAATATGCCGAAACATCACTGATACCACGATTCGGTGTGCCGCTTAATGCGAGTGGTGAGCGCATAGCGTTGATCGTGCTCGCAATGGGCAAACTTGGTGGCCATGAACTCAATTTTTCGTCCGACATCGACCTGATTTTTCTGTACCCGGAGGAGGGAGAAACCGATGGTGACAGAACCTTAAGCGCGCACGAGTATTTCACCCGCGTCTCACGCCAGATCGTTTCCTTGCTTGATGAAACAACAGAGGATGGTTTCGTCTATCGGGTTGATACACGGTTGCGCCCGTTCGGTGAAAGCGGGCCACCAGTGGTCAGCTTTGCTGCACTTGAGGTTTACCTGCTGCAGCATGGCCGCGGCTGGGAGCGATACGCATATGTCAAAGCGCGGGTCATCAGCCCGGGAGCGTCGGTCGCCACGATAGATGAGTTGCGCAAGCACTTGATTGAACCATTCGTCTATCGACGCTACCTGGATTACGGTGTATTCGAGTCACTGCGGGATATGAAGGCACTTATCGCAGCGGAAGTTCGCAAGCGCGAACTTGCGGCGAACATAAAACTGGGCCCCGGTGGTATCAGGGAAATCGAATTCATTGCGCAATCCCTGCAACTGGTCCGGGGCGGTAGTGACCAGCAACTACGTTGTTCTGAACTGCAAGTGGTCCTGCCACGGCTTGGAGACGGCCGCGGCCTCGTTACAACTGCCGTCTCAACGTTGCTTGCTGCCTACGAATTTTTTCGCAAAATGGAAAACGCGATTCAGGCCATTCGCGACCAGCAAACGCACGATTTGCCTGATGATCCGCAGGATCGTGCGCGACTTCTTCTCGTGATGCATTACGCGGACTGGGACACCTTGATGGCTGAGCTGGACGGGCATCGGCTTCGCGTGAGTGAGCTTTTTGCGGAAGTCGCATTTCGTGCCGATAGCAGCCCGGAACGATCGCAATTTGCAGAGTCACTCACTGCATTATGGAATTCTGCGGCGGCGGCAGAAGAGTGGCAACGACTTTTGCAACAGAACGATTATGCCAATGCCGGAAAACTGGCGGCATCAATCGTCGAATTCGCCAATGCACCGGTGCAGCGACAGATCGGTGCGGCGGCACGCAAGCGCCTGCGGCATTTCATACCGGTATTCCTGATGCTGCTGCAGGAACGGAAAAGGCCGCATATCGTTTGCGATCGCGTTCTGGGCGTCGCAGTACAGATTCTCCGGCGCAGCGCCTATGTGGCGCTCCTGAATGAAAACCCGGCGGTGTTGGAGCGCCTTGTAACCCTGTGCGAAAACAGCGCCTACCTGGCTGAAGAAATAGCGCGTTTCCCGTTGCTCCTGGATGAAATGCTCGATCCACGGTTGTATTCCGCAAAAATTACAGCGGCCAGCATGCGTGAAGATCTCCGGGAGCGGCTTGAACGGCACGGCAGCGCTGACAGTGAGCAGCAAATTGAAATTCTCAGCAAGTTTCAGCGAGCGACGCTTTTTCGGATTGCCGTGGCCGATTTCAGCGGCAACCTGCCGATCATGAAAGTGAGTGATCGACTGACCGAACTGGCCGAGATCGTCCTGCACCATGCGCTTGATGTCGCCTGGGATGATCTCACAAGGAAACATGGACAGCCGTGCTTTATGGGGGAGCACGGAGTTCGCACGGCAGGTATCGGCGTTGTAGCCTATGGAAAACTGGGCGGCATGGAGTTGTCGTATCGTTCCGATCTGGACCTCGTTTTTCTACACAACTCAAGCGGCACCGGGCAGCAAACCAACGGTGACAAACCGCTGGAAAACAGTATGTTCTTCGGTCGACTGGTCAGGCGCCTGGTGCATTTCCTGACGACGCAAACCAGTTCAGGTGCACTTTATGAAGTCGATACGCGACTCCGGCCCAGCGGTCGCTCCGGCTTGCTGGTTGTCAGTGTCGAAGGTTTCGAACGTTACCAGGAAGACAATGCGTGGACCTGGGAACACCAGGCCCTGCTGCGCAGCCGGGCAGTTGCCGGTGACGCAGTAGTTGGCAGGGAGTTCGAGCGTATTCGCGTAGAAACACTTCGCCACCGGGTGCGTCGCGACCAATTGCTTGCAGATGTCCTGTCAATGCGTGACAAAATGCGCAAGCAACTCGACGAAAGCAGCGCAACACTTTTTGATCTTAAACAGGGGCAGGGTGGCCTGGGCGATATCGAATTCCTGGTTCAGTACCTGGTGTTAAAAAATGCCGACCAGCATCCGGCCATCATTCATTACCCCGACAACATCCGCCAGTTGGGTGCCTTGGGTGCCGTTGGTTGTCTTGAGGTTGATGATGTTGCACGGTTACAGGAAGCCTACAAAGCTTATCGGCTTTGTGTGCACCGACTGGTACTCGATGATGCGCCACCTTTAGTTTCAGCTGACCAGTTTGCTGATGAACGCCGGTTTGTTCGAGCTATCTGGCAGCGTGAAATGTGTGCATGACCAGTCCGGATAATTCACAAACGCGCTTTCAGACACCAGGGGAGTAAATGAATAAACCCGACGAGTAAACCTTTGTTGCAGACCGTTGGGTGGTTCGTCTATCCCAATTCGGAATCTGGTTCTTTGGAGCTCTCGCGGTCCTTTCGATTGGATTAGCTATTTCCGAGATCGTTGTGGCCCCGGAAAAAAAAGTGCGTTAATAGTGTATTTACTTAGCGCTTTCGGCTCGCATCGTAAGCAGCCGCTCAGCCTCTGAGTACCGCAAGGGCAAAGTTCGGCCACAAGCTGACATTTATGCTTTCGGTGATGTTTCACATGCATGTGAAATCATTGTCACCCACTGGCCTGCAAGCATCAGCCCAGCCATAGGCACGCCAATACTCGACCAGGTTTAATTCAGCGACGAGTTTTTTGAATTCCGGCAATTGTCTAACTTCAGACATGACGGGATACCAGACCGCGGCCAGACGAGTTGCGTGGGTGCGAACGTCCTGGCCTTTGACTTTCAGTGCGAATTGCGGATCGCCGAAATACGCCGCCACCATTGCAATGTCGTGAAGCTTTCTTGGCCATTGCAGATTCTCATCCAGGTAAACGTCCCGCAGCATGGACAAGACGCGCTCCGGCGAATCAAACTCAGCCAGCATCGGGGCATAAAGCGCGATAGCAGCGACATTCGTTTTCGGCACCGCGCGAATAGCCGCCTTGAGCTCCTCCGGATCGTTTTCATTGAACACGATATCCAGATTATCCTCGGCAATGTCAATTCCCTGATGCCAGTTGCGTCTTTCTTTTGCTTCGGCAAAATTCCCTTGAGCCAGGCTCGCGTGCCAAGCCAAACCGATGGGGCGTCCGCCCAGTGGCTCCAGGGCAACGGCAATAGCATATTGCTTTTGCGCGTAAGCCGTACGGCCGTTGCGTAGCAGCACGTTGGCATACATGGCCACGATTCTACGGTCCGCGAGCAACTCTATGGCTCGCGTATGACCTTGCTCCGAGCCGATCCAATCGAACTGGTCATGACGAACGATTGCCAGCCTGGATTGAGCGACGGCCGATTCAGGGTTGAGCTCCACCGCCCGAAGTACGAGCTGGTAGGCCCGATCTATAACTTCCGATGCCTGATCCGGGCTGGCACCGCACAACGCGCCAAGCGTCATGGCTCCCAACATCGACCATGCCGCCGCATAGTTGGGGTCAAGCTCGATGGCTCGTTCGAGCAGGCGTACCCCCTCCTGGTTAGTCAGGTTTCGTTTTTGGGTTTTGAGATAAGACTCATAGGCCTCTACATTTCGCGTGCCTGCACCGCGAAAAGCGTTAATTGTACCGACCCCAAGTCTCACTCCCAGGGCCCCGGCTACCGACGTTGCGATCTCCTCCTGGATCTCGAATATATTCTCCAGCACGCGATTATAGGATTCTGACCAGATCGTGAATCCATCCGCCACATGAGTGAGCTGAACGGTGATTCGAACACTGTCACCGTCTTTGCGGATGCTTCCCTCGAGAATCGAATCGACATTCAGGGTCTCACCAATCGTCTTGCTGTCTTCTTGTGCGGACGCGATCGAGGACGTTCGACCGGCAACACGGAGACCGTCCAGCCCTTGCAGCTCGAGGCGCAGTTCATCTGCGATACCGTTTCCAAAGTACGCCTGATCACCGCCCGGACTAATATCCTCGAAGGGTAATACAGCAATCGACCTGTCATCGCGTGGCCAGGCCACGTAGAAAACTACGGCTAGCGCCACGAACAATCCGCCAACCAGGGCAAGAATGGACTTATTGCTGACCGTCAGGCTGCCCTCAATCTCGCCATATTCTGACCGCTGGATGCCATCGGCCGTCAGATCGAACGCCCAGGAGAGGATCAGTGAAATGGGAAGGCCCACGATCAACAAGGTGATGATCATCTGCATAACCCAGACTGGCGCCAAAAAATTGTCCGCAATCAGATCCGCTACCTGGGCAACCAGCCACGCCGCAATGATGTAGCCGATACCGACCCGGAATACCTTGCGTCGTTTGAGTTCGTTAGATAAAGACAATGGATGGCTTCTTGGTGTGAGCAGTGATCGCAAGCCTACTCTCTTGACCACCAAACGCCCAAAACATGATTGGCAGCGACGATTGATAGCGGCTTGAACGTCCGCTTTGCGAGCGGCCATTCAATTGACGCGAAGAGGAACTCACTAACAGGTTAAGAACGGCCACGGCCGACATTTTGGTTGCCGCTCTGGGGCACTGTCTCCCGAATCCAGATCTTGGATGTTAACTGATTGTTTTTATTGCTCAATCGATCAGGAGGCGTTCACGGACTTGCTTTCAGTACTGTGCATAACGATGCAGGACTGACTCCCGCAAAAGTCCCGCAACGAATGGCGGAAGATAAATTGCCTCGGGGAAGGATTGCCACCTAAATCTATCTTCTATTTCGTCAGTTCCACCTGAAAACTCCGCGAACGTAGTAATACGGGCCCTGCCAATCCATCACCGAGTTCTCGTCTGCAATCATGCCACAACAAACAAGGAAATCTGGTGTGGGATCGGGAGACGCGTCAAAAACATTGTTGCCGCCGAAGGTTACGCTTAAGGTGTCGCTTACGTCCCAGGTGAGATCGAGATCCCAGTAAATATCGCCGCTCATATCCTGAACCTGGCTCAGGTCCCTACTGACCACCTTGTAGTCGCCGTACCAGTTGCCGCGCAGGGTCGCGGTAACATCGTTGGCCCAGCTGTGCCTGCCGGTGAAATTTACGCGCAAATCCGGGTCACCATTCTCAAGGCGGAACACGTCGCGGTCACTGAGGTAGTACACCGGGGTCGGGTCCGTGGGATCCGACTGTCGATCGGTCCTGCGCGTTACGTTCGTTTCATTGACATTGGCGGCAAGCGAAAACAAGGTATTACCGCCACCCCAGTCGATATTGTAGTTTGCGACAAGGTCGATACCGCTGGTCTCCGTATCCATGTCGTTGGTGAAGAACCTAAGCCTTGTCAATTGGTCGGCGCCGGGAACACCCAGTGAAATCAGTTGTGCACGCTCCGCCGGACCGACGTCGAAGTTCGATGACACCCAGATTCGATCATCCAGCGCGATGAAGTAATAATCGAGGGTAATTGTGAATGCATCGGTCGGCTGTACTGCAATGCCGAACGTGAACTGGGTCGAGGTCTCGTCCGTCAGCGGCGTTGCGCCGAAAAGCTGCGAGGCCGCGTGCTGCGGCGGGAAGATCCCGGTTGTCACCGGGGCGCCCCCTTGGGCCCCGGTGAACACGCTGGTACTTGAGATCTGGCCCGGCGTCGGCGCGCGGAAGCCGGTGCCCGCGGATCCACGCAATATCAGCGTATCGTTGACCTGAAGGCGAGCGGCGACCCGCCAGCTGAAATTCGTCCCGAAGTCGGAAAAGTCTTCGTATCTGCCCGCGATCGATGCCAGGAAACGGTCAGTGATGTCCGCTTCGAGATCGACATAAGCCGCCCAACTGTCCCTGCCATAGGTCGTTGCGGTCTCCCTTCGATAGCCCGGAAAACCGTTCGATCCGACCAGACCGACGTTGTGAATGGGATCGCCCGGATGGCACAAGTTGGCCGGATCGAACTGGGGGCCGGGAATAAAGCAGCCAACGCTGCCGCCATTCTGACCTGCCGCTGCTTCGTCGGCATCGATCTCAAAATTGAAGGGATCTGCAAATGCATACACACCCTCTTCATGCGATTTCAGACCGCCCTCGACCAGTTCGTAACCCTCATCGCGATACTCGAGACCAAATGCAACATTCAGGTCGCTGGCAAAGCCGACATCGACAGGCATCACGAAGTCAGCATTGAATGCCGACTCATCCGAGACCAGATCGCCCGGGCGGAACGAGGTCGGCGTTTCCGGACCGAGCGAGTGGTTCAGCGTATTGAAGATCGTGTACTTGATCGTGCTCTCGCCCCAGCGACCACTGAAGTCATATGACATGCCATTGTTAAACTCGCCGCGGATGCCGCCCGTAAAACTCATGTCGATGACGTTGCCAGCGAGGCGTGGTGTAAAACCTCCCGGATAGAGATCGCGCGGGTTATAGATCTCGCCTGTCGGTGTGCGTAGTGGCACCATAACGGAAGAGCCCGGAAGGCGATGGAAAAAACTGCCATTCGAATCGCTGTCGGAGTAATTCATCCAGCCATACAGCTCCTTTCCACCATCAAGTTCCAAACCCGCGTTAATGAATGAGCGAAATGCCTCGCGGTCTGGCTCACCCCATATCTGTTCCAACTGGCTGTCGCTGATTTCAGCAAACCGGAGGTTGTCTGCATAACGGGTGTCGGTGTCGTCGGGAATGCCGTCGCTGCCGTTGGCAAGCGTCACGAACGCACCGGATTGCGGGTCGTAAACTTCCGTCAACGCGTCGGGGCCATAACGCTGCTGGTCCGGTGTGGCAGGATTGAGGTCGTGGTCGAACAGGCCGGAAACCTGCGCGGACTCAATCGGAGAATCGCGGAAGGATAGGAATGGAGGAAAATCCCAAAAAGTGCCGCGGCTGGTCGGCTCATTGTCTGATAGTTCGGCACTGATGTTGATAAAACCGTTCTCGCCAAGGCGAAAGCCCTGGTTCAGTGACAGGAGATATCCTTTTTCATTACCTTCCGTATACATGCCGGTCTGCAGGCGAATCTCGCCGCCTTGTGCTGTGTCCTTGAGATTGAAATTGAACACGCCGGCGATGGCATCGGAGCCGTACAATGCCGATGCACCGTCACGCAGGACTTCCACAGATTTCAATGCAATACTCGGAATCGTCGCGAGATCCGGTCCGTGTACGCCGTCTCCACTCAGTTGCACGAGTGCGGACCGATGGCGGCGCTTACCGTTGACGAGTACCAGTATCTTGTCGGCACTCATTCCGCGCAGCGTTGGCGGACGGACGAACGTCGCCCCGTCGGCGATCGCATAGCGCTGCACCTGGAATGAAGGCACCAGCGTCCTGATGATGTCGAGCATGTCGTCGGACGACACGCTGTCAAGTGCCTCCCGGTTGAAGACATCGACCGGCACGGCCGTTTCGACGGCGGTTCGACCCTGGCGACGCGTGCCAATAATTACTATTTCATCGAGTGTCTTGACCACTTCTTGCTGCGCGATCGCATTACCGGGCGCGAGCGCGGCAATAACAAACAGGCTCGTTGTCAGGGCCAACCAGGTAATTGGTGAGTTCTTATTTATTTTTACGACCCCGCGCGAATGGTGGTCGAACCTGTTGATTATAGCGGGAATTTTTGCACGAAATGCATTGCCAAAGGCTATATACAAACGCTGGGGTCGGACCGCGTAAGCCATTGAATTTAAACGCTACAACAGTCCGACTCTACTGGCGCTTGTATTTCTCGACCAATGCCAACCAGCCCGGATGGTCGCGAATCGGGTCGAGACGGGGATCGCGCGACAACCCCTCAACCGTCCATCCAACCGGCGTTGCGAAATGTTCATCCAGTAATTCAATAGCGCGATCATGATCTCCCGCGGGTATGAAGACATGGAGGGCTGCCAGATAAAGAAGTCCGTTCGTGACCATGGGTTCATCGGGGAACTTCATTGCGATTGACTCATTGGCAAGGCGCCTGGCCTCGTCGAAGTCACCCAGTCCTGCTGTCGCCGTCGCCAGTAGCATGAGGTTGCGGGACGTCGAATCCGGAAAATTCTGATCCGCGACTTGCTGCTCCGAAAGCTCTTTTGCCATCTCGAAGTGCGGCTCCGCCAAATCCGGTTGGCCTGCCAGTTGATAGACTGTTGCGTACCAAAGTGCTGCCCAACTGGCACTATCGGAATCAAGCCGTAATTCGTCGAAGAACCTGATAACGGCGTCGTAGTCCCGCTCAAAAACACCAAGCAACCAGTGGTCATAAAAATAACCCCCGTCGTCAAGTTCGATATCTGCATCTTCGTTTTTTGCACGTAGCCGTAGCCCGGCAAGATCCTCACCCAACCTAAGTCCAAATCGCAATCTGAATCCCGGTACAGCAATGCTGTCGGGCTCAATCTCAAGAACCCGGTCGAGATGCCGATGAAATTGAGCCGCATCGTGGATGAAGGCGTAGCTCTTAGCCTGCTCTAGAAGCAGGCGGGTATTCCTTGGATCGAGTTCGATGGCGCGAGCCGTCGTCGCAATCGAGGCCTCGAAGTCTCCGCGCCGCTGAACGTCAGCTATTGTCTGCTGCACCTCCGAGGAACCGGGCATGTCACGCGCCGCTATCGCACAGTGCCGCCAGCGACTTCGCATGCTCCGAGTGACGTACATATAGAAAAAACCCATAGCGAAGTGGGCTTCCGGGAGATTCGGCACCAGCTCGAAGGCGGTCGCGGCCGCTTCTCTCGCCTTCTCGAGATGTTGCCCGTCAATCCTCGTAATATTATCCCAGTACGCTCTGCTGTGTG
>PVMK01121302.1_pt1 | contig 89454 bp, 78 predicted proteins | sample 1853481 | NCBI WGS metagenome assembly PVMK01 (sample SAMN08533507, study PRJNA380276) | Marine sediment metagenome, whole genome shotgun sequencing project.
CAATTGCGTCTGAACCGTCTAGCATACTTTCCGTTTCTCTGTTGGGGCTGGCAACTGAACCGGCATCGAGATGGTCGCGGCCGATGACAATAGGCGCCTTCAATTCGCCAGTTGCAACCATTTCGTTGAATTTGAGACCAAGCCGGTCTCAAATTCAACGAAATGGTTGCAACTGGTGAATTGAAGGCGCCTATTGTCATCGGTCGCGACCATCTCGATGCCGGTTCAGTTGCCAGCCCAAACAGAGAAACGGAAAGCATGCTAGACGGTTCAGACGCAATTGGTGACTGGCCCATATTGAATGCGTTGATAAATGCTGTTGGTGGAGCTACCTGGGTTAGTTTCCATCACGGAGGGGGTGTCGGCATTGGTTATAGCTTGCACGCCGGTCAAGTTATTGTGGCCGACGGCACGAAAGCTGCTGCAGCCAGGCTAAAACGCGTTCTTACAACTGATCCAGGAATGGGTGTAGTCCGCCATGTTGATGCGGGTTATGAGGCAGCGGCTGACTTCGCTCGCCAACACCATATCCAAATACCTATGATGGATAGCTGATACGTCGTAAGCTTTTCAAAATAAGTATCCACATAATCAATAATCATTGCGGTCTAACGACTGCTGTTCAGTCTCGCATTTGGGCGGTTAAGACTCTGTAGATGGAATCAATTATTGCATTTCGCTGTTCGTTAGGCTGATATCAGCGTTAAAACAGCCCCTATTTCCCATGTAATTCTGGCAAAAAGTGCCTATATTTAACTTTACGTAATACTAGAACCGTGTTATATTATGTCATGAATCCAGTTGGCAAAAAAAATCTTGTCAGGCCAACATCCACATAGTGTGCCGGGAGGTGCGGCAATGTTGTTTGAGCACCAGAAACTCAAATATCTTGTCATTGCATTAATTACGCTTTTAGTCTTGTCAGCTTGTGTTCGCCCTTTGCAGCCGTCTGAGGAGGAAGCCGAAGCGACGGCTGAGAGCGAATCTGCTGCTGAAGAGGAGGCAGGCGAAACCTCAAGTTCAGAGGAGTCAGCGGACTCTACTGAGGATGAACAAGCGAGTGAATCAACGGATACTGAATCGACAGATGAAGCGACTGCCGAGGAGGACGCCACCGATGAGACTCAGAGTGAAGAAACAGGGGATGCAGCTGATACCGAAGAAGAAACGGCCGATTCAGAGGTTGGTGGGGGGACTCCAGACACGCCCGAAGAAGAAACCATACCTGAGGAAGTTCCTGAATCAGAAGTGACAGAAGAGGAAGAAACTGCCACGGAAGAGCTTGAAGAAGAAGCAGAAGAAGCAATGACCGAGGAAGAAACTGCTGAGGAATCGACCGAGGAAGCAACTTCTGAAGAAACTGCGGAAGAAGCAGCAGCTGAGGAAACGACTGACGAAGAGACTGCCGAAGAAACAACCGATGAAGCAGCTGCCGAAGAAATGACTGAGGAAGCAGCTGTAGAGGAAGAATCCGAAGCCGAATCCCAGCAGCAAGCCACGACATCATCGGGCGAGATAATCCATACGGTTGCCCCAGGCGAAAATCTGTATCGTGTTGGGCTCCAGTATGGTATGTCCTGGGTTCCAATCGCTCGTTATAACAACATCACCGATCCAAACCGGATTGTAGTAGGCCAGCAAATAATTATTCCTGGGACATCTGGCCAATCTCCAACGAATGGGAATATTGAGACAGCACCGCCTCCAACAGCCACACCGAAGCCTCCGGACGGTTCCTCTTTCACTAATTATGTTGTTCAGCCAGGTGATACGCTTTCCCGCATTAGCCGAAAGTTTGGTGTTAGTCCTCAAGAAATTGCGGAAGCCAATGGACTGGTCAATCCAAATTTGATATATGCAGGTCAGGTACTTAAGATACCGACGAGCACCCCAGAAAAACCACCGCAAGTGACCCATACAGTGCAACGCGGTGAAACGCTTTACAGCATCTCATTGATTTATGGGGCTCATTGGTTGTCCATTGCCCAGGCGAATAATATTGCTCCACCGTATGTCATTTACGCGGGTCAGAGCCTGATGATACCTGGTGGATAAGTGGCTTGGTCCGGTGTTATCTGCCAATATCGCCAATATTTATCACTAGCAACTGAAGCAAGCGTTGTAAGCCTGAATGAAGGCAACACTCCGTTAATTGAGGCGACTCGGTTGGCGGAGTTGATTGCTCCAGGTGCGGATCTGAAGCTCTTCTTTAAGTACGAAGGCTTGAATCCCACCGGTTCTTTCAAAGACCGTGGCATGACAGTTGCTATCACTCAAGCAGCTTTTGAGGGAGCCGATACTGTTATTTGTGCCAGTACTGGGAATACCGCTGCCAGTGCAGCGGCCTATGCTGCCCGTGCGGGCATGCGCTGTCTTGTTCTTGTTCCCGAGGGAAAGATTGCTCTAGGTAAACTAGCTGCCTCATTGGCCTATGGTGCAGAAGTCATTTCGATCAGCGGCTCTTTTGACGCCGGGCTTGAAATGGTGAAGGAAATCGTCAAGCAGCGTCCTATTGCCTTAGTAAATTCGGTAAATCCCTGGCGACTCGAGGGCCAAAAAACGGGCGCCTTTGAAATCTGCGAACAGCTCGATGGACATGCGCCTGATTGGCACTGCCTGCCTGTCGGAAACGCTGGCAATATAACTGCCTATTGGATGGGATATCGTCAGTTTGGTCGAGGATTACCACGTCTATTGGGCGCGCAGGCTGCCGGAGCTGCACCCATTGTAAAAGGAAAAGTTGTTAAGAATCCAGAGACAATTGCTACGGCCATTCGCATCGGAAATCCTGCTCGCTGGCATCAGGCTGCCCAGGCTCTAGATGAATCTGATGGGATAATCACAGCCGTCACCGACGAGCAAATAATGGAAAGCTGGCGCTTGTTAGCCCGAATCGAAGGTATTTTTGTCGAACCAGCCTCGGCCGCTGGTTTGGCCGGCCTGAAACAACAAATCGCTCGAGGTAATCTAGACGCTACCGGAAAACAGATCGTAGTTGTGCTTACAGGTCATGGATTAAAAGATCCGGCTACGGCAGTTAGTGAAGCGGTCGAGCCTCATCGAATGGAGGCATCAATCGAAGCCCTTGAAACATATCTTGGTTGAGGCAATGTTGTTAAGATCAACTGCCAATCCAGGGGAAAATATGAACTGGCTAGGGGGAGCTTATTGCCAGAATGCGCTCATGAATTAGTTCATGTTACGCGCACCAAGATTTACTCGGCCGTTTGTAGGAACTCATCCAAAATCCAACCGGTTATGCCATCTACAGTGCGAATTTCCTGCCATATTTGGCCAGCCTGATTCGCATGCCTCAGCCGCAAAATCACAATATCGTCATGTTGAAGAATGGTTAAGTTCTGCCCGCCTGGTGATCGTTTTAGCCAAATTGTGCTACCCCCGGTGTTGATGACCGCCGTTGCACCGCTGATCGGTGTGGGAGTCAATGAGGGTGTTGGCGTTGCTGTCGGCGATGCCGTTGAAGTTACCGTATTCGCGACAGTTGGCTCGGAAGTTTGACCGGATGTCGGAGTAATAGTTGGTTCACTGGCTTCGGTCGGATCAATTTCTGGCGATCTTCTTAGCTCTGGGGTAAATGTGGGTGTTGGCTGGTCATCTACTTCTGTAACCGGTGGTCCGCCAAAGGCTCCTGTCTCAGGTGTGATCGGGGTGGTTATTATGGGTGCATCTCTGGTGGCAGTGGACGTCGATAACTCGTTTAGAGCCGACATGGTAGCAACTGATTCGGTTTGCAGGAGGGGCACTGATTCCTCACCCGAAATAGAAGCTACCTCTTCGCCTGGGTTCAAAGGTACACCTGCGAGGAAAAAAGCCATTGCCAAAAGCAGCAAAGCAAAGGCAAAGCTCGTAAATGCCCGCACCCGCAAGTCCAAACGCAGACGAGAGAGGCCGATGCGTTGTAACAATAAAGGCGACTGGGCAATCAGTGCTAGAAACAAGAATAGCAAGGCACCTAAAGCAGCAAGACCCATGCCCCATAATGTCCAAATAGGGAATCCCATTTGCTATATTATATCTATATGGCGATCTGAAGTGAAATAGCCGATATTTCACTAAGGAAATTCTGAGCAACTATTCAAAATATTTGGTTTATCGGCAAAAATTTCAACATAGATGCGGTTGACTAGATCAAACTGATTTACCGGATAGGTTTTCCCATTTTTTGTAGGGGCCAGGACAGACTACCCTTGTGCCTTCACTCAAGGATGACGGTATAATCAGATTGAATTGCTTGTGCTAAACCATACCAATGTGATTTAAAATATATATTATGAGCGTTTTGTTGACCTGGGAAACCGATAGAGGTGTTTCGCCCTAATTAAATATCAGCTTACAGGATCGAATATAAAGGCTAGATTTTAGGAGACTGAATAATCGTTGGTTCCGCGGACCGGCTATTCACAAACAGAAAAAGGGAGAAACGTTAATGGCGAATGAATATGACGTTGTGGTTCTTGGAGCGGGACCCGGAGGTTATGTAGCGGCCATTCGAGCAGCTCAATTGGGCCAGAAGGTTGCCATTGTCGAAAAGAGTGAATTAGGGGGAGTTTGTTTGAATGTTGGCTGTATCCCATCAAAAGCATTGCTAAAAAATGCCGAAATTGCCAATATATTGACCAAACGCTCCAAAGAATTTGGATTTGTCTTCGAAAACTTAGAGTTAGATTACACAGTTGCCTTTAAGCGGAGTCGACAAGTGTCACAGCGTTTGGTAAAGGGTGTGGGTTTCTTGATGCGAAAGCACAAGGTCGAAGTATTTGCTGGGACAGGGAAATTGACTGGAACAAGCTCCTTGCAAGTGACTTTAAATGACGGCGGCCAGGTGGATTTATCGGCCAAAAATGTTATCTTGGCCAGTGGTGCGCGGCCGCGCTCTATTCCTGGTGTGAAAATTGATGGCGAGCGTATCGTCACTTATTATGAAGCTATTCTATCTGAATCATTGCCGGAGAAAGCTGTCATAGTGGGTGCGGGCCCCATCGGAATCGAATTTGCCTATATCTGGAAGAATTATGGGGTTAATGTGACGGTAGTTGAAATGTTGCCTCATCTCTTACCTAACGAAGATCCAGAAGTAAGCCAAGTTTTAGAAAAAGCCTATAAGAAGCTTGGAGTTGGTTTTTATACGGACACTATGGTTGAAAAAGTCGAATCAGATGATAAAAGTGTCCGGGTTCATTTGAACAATGGGGAAGTGCTGGAAGTTGATCAGGTAATGGTTGCTATTGGTTTTCAACCAAATGTTGAAGACATCGGTTTGGATATGGCCGGAGTCGAATTGAATGAATTTGGGGCAATCGCAGTTGATGAAAGTATGTCTACTAACGTACCTGGTATATATGCCATTGGTGATGTGGTGGCTCCCGAAGGAATCATGCTAGCACATGTCGGTTCGGCTATGGGAATCATTGCCGCCGAGACGATTGCAGAACATCCGACGATATCTCTCGATTACCGGATGATGCCTCGCTGCACCTATAGCATGCCTCAGGTGGCGAGCTTTGGACTCACCGAGGAACAAGCTAAGGAAGAAGGTTATGAAGTACAGGTTGGCCGCTTTCCTATGCAAGCAAACGGCAAAGCCTTAGGGCTTGGAGAACGGGAGGGCTTTGTCAAGATCATTGCTGATGCACGCTATGGCGAAATTTTAGGTGCTCACATGGTCGGCCCAGAGGTGACTGAATTACTCCCAGAGCTCACCTTGGCCCACACAGCTGAACTAACAGCTGAAGAAATATCTCGTAACGTTCATGCCCATCCGACGATAAGCGAAACACTAATGGAAGCGGCTCACGGGGTTGAAGGGCAACCCATTCACATCTAGATCTGGCTAAGTTTCTTGAAACTGTCAAAATTAAAAAGGCCGCTCCATGCGGCCAATTCTGTGGGCGGTACAAGACTCGAACTTGTGACCTCTACGATGTCAACGTAGCGCTCTAACCAACTGAGCTAACCGCCCATAATCGCTGGCATTATAGCTAGCCCTTTAGGCCTTGTCAAAATCTAATTGCCGACAACATAGAGAACTGAATGGCCAGGAGACGTAGACGCAAAAAAAGCAAGCAGAAAGGTGAAAAGCATGGGCTGGGCGAGTTAATTTTCTTTGGCCTTGCTCTTGTATTTGGCATCATTCCATTCTTCCTGAAGGATTCCACTGGACTACAGTATCGTTGGGCTGGCACCTATATTTGGCTGGCAGCTTATTTCTTTGCTTTTGGAGGATATCTTTTCTATCTGCTTGTTTTTATTCTCCCAATACCTTGGAACTTGAGTTGGTTTGAGGGACTACGACTCTCGATAGCCTATAATTTTCCGATAATTGGCGCCTTTCTGGGCTTGGGTACTAGAAGACCCGCGGCTACGAGTGCTTGTTGGGAAGATTTGAATCCAGGATTCTTGAGACACCGGGCTGGTATCATCGACAGTCATCAGGCACTGGTGTTGTCAAGTGGCTCAAAGTATTCTCGAGCTGCTGGACCCGGTTATATTTACCTGCGGCCAAATGAAACGGTCACTCAAGTCGTCGATTTACGCCGACATATTAGGCAAGTTCCGGTAAAAGCAATGTCAGGAGACGGAATTCCTTTAGAGACCTCCCTTACCTTGACGATACAGGTTCGCCAGCAGCAAGTAGCTGCTGATACTTCGATTCCTTTCCCATACGATCCCGAGGCAATATTCTGGGTGAATTACTTAGAGAGCTTCAAGTCGTCCGCTGGAGAGTTACCTTGGAGTGACCGGGCAGCTCATGACGCGACCAGCGAGCTTATTGAGGAGTTGTCTCGGTATACGCTTGACGAACTCCTATCACAAAGTCAAACTGATGTTTCGGCAATTTCACAGGCGAGAGCAAGGCTAAAGAAGAAACTAGCCGCCAACCTGGAAGAGTATGGAATTACCCTGCTTCATGTCGCTATCGGCAGCTTTAGGATGCCCGAGGAAGTAATCGAGCGACGAATTGAAAGTTGGCACGATAAGATTCAGGATCGAATTGAACGATCAATGGCAGCTGATCAAGAACAGACAAAACAACGCCTGGTTGAGGCTGAGCAGGTTGCTCAAATTGAGCTGGTAGATAAGCTAACCAGGGAAATAGAAGTGACTTGGGCTGAAGGAGATGTCGATTTAGCGGGAGCAATCATCCTGCAGTTGCTTGACCAGTTAGCGATGGTTGCTTCTGATGTAGAGGTGCGCGCCTTAATCCCCTCAAAAACAATGACTACCGTGGAGCAGGTAGAGTCGTGGGTTGCCAAGCAAGGTAGGGGTTAATGAATTCGATTCAAGGCGTGTTTGGAAGTAGGGTGTTGCAGAGACATCACAAACTTTTAGGTCAGCTCTTGCTAATTATCTTTGTGCTAGGTTACTGGCTATATGCCTGGCAACTTGAACGCTTATCTTATGAGCAAACGCCACCAAATCTGTGGAATCAAATCGTCGTTAGCTATCCCTTGTTTTCTGTATTAGGCCCCGTCATCCTTTTTCTACTTGAACTTTTTTCACCACGAGTGTTAAGGCATCTCATTCCCCTTGTTTTCGGATTCTGGGTGGCTAGAACTGCCGTAAATCGTTTCCTTGAATCATTTTATGATTTATCTAATCCGGCTATGGCCAAGTCGCTATTAAGCAGATTAATGAATCTTGGCCCGCCAAATCGATCCTTGGGTTCCTTGGGTCATGAACAGGAGACGCCATCCTTACGTCAAAATCCTCAATTGCGTGTGGGAGGACCGGGAATTATCCACGTTACCCCTGGTTCGGCAATACTTACCGAATTAAATGGCCATGTTGTCCAAGTATTCGGTCCCGATTCCCATGCCATTGGCCGTTTTGAATCACCACGGGCAGTTCTTGACTTACGGCCGCAAGAAAGAAAATCAGAGGAAATAGAGATTGTTACCAGTGACGGTATCGCTTTGAGGGCGACTATTAGCATAAAGTTTCAAGTTGATAGCTCCGGCCAACCACCAACCAGAGAACAGCCATATCCCTTTAATAATGTTGCTGCTCGCCAGACAGCCTATGCGGAAACCAACTTGTCAGAGGGCCAGATAGCCGAATGGGACGATCTGACTTTGCAGATTGCTACTAGCGAATTAGCTAGACTCGTCACCGAATCCCGCCTGGATGAGCTTATAAATATTGAAAGGCAAGGTATCTATCCGCATCCTCGAATAAAGTCGGAATTAGAACGCAGGGTTCGAGAAATCATGTTGCAGCATGGGGTTGAGATTCGGGATATTCACCTTGGTCGATTTGAATTGCCTGACCCGGTCGTTCATCAGACGATACGCTATTGGCAAACATTTTGGAAGCAAAAACGACGCAGCGATTTCGAGCAGGATGTCCCGACGCTAGAAACCATTGAACTAGCAGAGCAACAAGCCAAAGCAAGGCTTGTAGAGACAATCGCAACGGAGTTGCATCGCGTTCAGCGTCAAGGTATGGGGGTTGGGCACCGACGCGAGGTGGCTCTCCGAATGATAAGTGAGTTGGAACGCACTTTAGCAGAATTGGATGATCAGACCCCGTTATCTTCAACTGTTCTTGCACGTTTGGCTACACTGAAACGACGTCTGCAGAGTAATAAAGCAGAATTAACTGATCAAGATGATTTTCCCAAACTTACCGATGGTTGAGGATAATTGTTACCTTCGCAAATAGACTGCCTGGTTTTGACCAGTTGGATATGTCTCTTTAATTATTGGAAGTCTGCTTCCTGAATCTGAAGCTTAATCCGGATATCGAGGTAAAAATATGGGTGAGCATGTTCTTGTAATCGGGGCCATCTTGCAGGATACAAAAGGTATGCCAACCTCAGGATTGGAACCAGGTACGTCGAATCCTGCTCTTATTCGCCATGTGCGAGGTGGAACTGCCCGGAACGTAGCGGAGAACCTTTCTCGCTTAGGTGCCGAGGTAATCTTGTTTTCTGCGGTTGGCAACGACCTTGCAGGTAGTCAACTGGTATCCCAAACAGAGAATTCCGGTGTAAATATTGAATATGTATTATCTGTCGATGGCAGCAATACGGGCTCTTACATCGCGATATTAGATAAAGATGGAACCTTGTCGGTTGCCTTGGATGATGTTGCTGTAATGGAACATATAACACCGGGTTATCTTTATCGCCAGCGCAGGTTATTTCGAGACGCTTGTATGGTTATGATGGATGGCAGTCTTTCACCAGAATCAATGGAAACCGTTGTTCGTTTGGCTATTCAATATGAACTTCCACTTTGCGCAGATCCCTCATCCAGCAGGCTGGCGACCCGCCTTCGCCAACACTTACCACAACTAGATTTAGTGGTTCCGAACGAAGTAGAAGCAGCTTCCCTTGCCGATGTTGATTATACAGGCTTTGATCCTGATTCAAGCCTGGAAATCGCGTTGCTCCTGACCAAAATAGGGGTAGAGACGGCAATCATTACCCTCTCCAATTTCGGCCTTGTGTACGCCACTTCTGACGAAACCGGTTATTTTCCTGCCAGCTACGTGCAAATGGTTGATAGCACCGGCACGGGAGATGCGCTAACCGCAGCCACAATGTTCGGAATGATAAACGACCTGCCAACAATCGAAGCGATTCGTCTGGGAGCGGCCGCCGCCAGCCTCACACTGCAAACCGGAAATACAGTAGTTCCAGACTTGAGTCTTGATATGCTATACAATCACCTTGTTGTCTAATCGCATCAAAGGTCTTTAGCTCCCTTCACTGATCCAAAATCATTTGAGCGTCATTTGCTAATATGCCATGAACAACTTCATCGGTCTACTTGTCGCCTTGGGTTATATCTTTATCATTCTGGCGCTTGCTGGAATTCTCCGTCGCGTTTTTCGATTTGGGGGTGATTTCACTCGCAAGTTTGTCCATATTGGCGTAGGTATGTTGATTTGGCTGGTACCATTTTTGTTTGATTCACCCTGGCCTTTTGTCTTTGCCTCGCTTGCCTTTGCAGTCCTTGACCTCCTGGATTGGCATTATGGATTATTCTCATTCATGGCTAGTACCGACCGCGCAAATCTTGGTACCGTCTATTTCCCTATCGCAGCTGCGATCGTTTCCCTTGTCTTCTGGGATCAGCCACCTTTGATGGTGGCTGCCCTGATGCCCCTCACCTGGGGTGATGGATTGGCTTCAATTGTTGGTCGAACCTATGGCGCCAATACCTACACTATCTCTGGCCAGCAAAGAAGTTTGCAGGGCTCGGCTACTTTTATGGTGGTTGGTGGATTTTTCACGTGGTTGGCATTATGGATCGTGCCAGGTTCTCCTGCATTAACTCCATTTGAGGCTATTGCGCCTGCTTTAGTTATCATCATTGCCGCAACCATAACTGAGGCGGTTTCTCCATGGGGGCTGGATAATCTGACTGTGACAGGAGTCTCGATTATCATATTGGGATTTTGGCCTTTCTAGTACAATCCCTGGGAAATTTCAATTCTTAAAATTGTCGCCACGACAGATCCTGGATTTACAGTCCACACATACTTGCAGTAAAGAATCTGCTATTTCAGCCACATTTATGAAGCATTACTAGTTGATCTTTCGTCGTCTAGAGTTATCCGATTAAACCTCAGGAGCTTCTTTCATGAATGCAAATTTAGTACTCATCAATGGCTTCGTTGATTCCTTGCATCCAGAGACGGTCAAAGCGACGGCAATCGCAATCCAGGACGATAGGATTCTGGCTACCGGTTCCGATAGCGAGATGTCGGGGCTATTAGGCTCCGGAGGCAAGATCATAAATCTAGATGGCTCCGGTGTTACTGCTGGCCTGGTCGATGCCCATGTGCATTTTAAGTCTTTCGCTCTCGGTTTAAACCGAATCGACCTTGCCCAAACGAAATCTCTAGATGAGGTTTTGGTTATCGTGTCTGAAGCAGATGCTACTTGGGATTCTAATCGTTGGCTGCGTGGTCGTGGATGGAATCAATCAGACTGGCAAAGCTTGTCCTTTCCCAACGCGGCCGATCTCGATCAAGTGACATCTCAGAGACCGGTGCTGCTTCACCACAGGAGCGGTCATGCGGCCTGGGCTAATTCCCAGGCCTTACGGCTTGCCGGGATTTCGTCAGATACTCCCGATCCCCCAGGCGGTCAAATTATGCGTTATACCGACGGAAAACCAAATGGCATACTCTTAGAGAATGCGATCAACTTGGTATCAAAGGTCATTCCCAGGGCGACCCAAGATGAAATCGTCGAAGCAATGCGACATGCCCAGCGATATTGCCACAAGGTGGGATTAAGCGGCATACATGATTTTGACGGCCGGTCCTGCTTTACCGCACTTCAGTCACTCTATGAAGCTGGTGAGCTTCGACTTCGAGTCGTCAAGAATATTCCGGTCAAGGATCTGGCTCATGCCATTGGAGTGGGTTTGCGATCAGGTTTTGGCAACAAATGGATATCAATTGGTGGTATTAAGATCTTTGCCGATGGTGCCTTGGGCTCCCAAACAGCCCGAATGATCGCTCCTTATAATGGTCAGCCAGAAAATCGCGGAATCGAAGTGACCGATAAAGAGGAGATGATGGCTTATGCAACGGAGGCGAGTAGCAACGGATTAAGTGTCACAGTCCACGCGATTGGAGACAAAGCCAACCATGATGTATTGGATGTCTATGCTGCAATCCGATCGGAAGAGCGAATGAATCTTAGACAGTTACGACATCGCATTGAACATGCCCAGATCCTACACCCCAGCGACTTTGCTCGATTCGCGGAGCTACATGTTATCGCTTCAATGCAGCCTATTCACGCCACCTCCGACATTGAAATGGCGGACCGCTATTGGGGAGAAAGGGCTAGCAATAGTTATGCCTGGCGATCGCTACTGGAATCAGGGGCCTTCCTGGCTTTCGGATCAGATGCGCCAGTCGAAACTATCGAACCATTAAAAGGCATTCACGCGGCCGTAACCCGGCAGCGCTCGGATGGATTTCCCTCGGTTCAAGGGTGGTATCCAGATCAGAAACTGACGCTAAAAGAGGCGATCAGGGCTTATACTTTCGGACCGGCCTTTGCTGCCGGTAGGGAGTCGACGATGGGTAACATCTCGCCAGGAATGCTGGCTGACTTAACCCTATATGATTGCGATATCTTCTCGATCCCACTGGAACGTTTATTAGACGTGAAAATCGCCGGAACGATCGTTGCAGGCAAAATCATGTATCGCAATTGGTAAGAGCCATCTCTTAATTAAGAACTATGGCAAATGCGCGCACTGGAAACGAACCCAACTCCTTCACTTTTAGGGGAACGGCGAAAAAACGAAAAGATGATTCCGGCAGTAAATCTAAGTCTGTTAAGTGTTCAACAATAGGAATCTCCGCTTCTAGGAGTATGGAATGAACGGGGCGTAATCCACCGCCGGTATCATCAATATTCAGTGAGTCTATGCCTACCAGGGCTGCACCAGCATCGCGTAAATAAACAGCTGCTTCTGCAGTTAGAAATGGATGTCCCTCAAAATATTGTTTTTTTCCCCAGTGAGCTGACCAGTTCGTCTGAATCAAAACTGCTCGTCCAGCTAAGTCAATATTTTTTAGGTGGTCGACTCCGATCGCTCGCTGATTTCTAACTTCAGCCCGGGTTACGATACCTTCCAAATTGGCCAACTTCTCCAAGGGTACTTCAGAAAGATCTTTTCCATTTGCATATCTGTGAAAGGGCGAATCGATGTAGGTTCCTGTATTACCAACCATTTTAATCATGCCTATGTGGAATGACACGCCACGATCGTAATGTTGGCTAGATTGCTCGCGACTCCAATAGTCAGAAATAACAGGCCCTGGCAAACCAGGATATGTAATTAGACCATGCTCTATGGTGTGGCTAAGGTCGATGAGGTCTTGTCTTTCATTCTTATTCATGGCTATAAATTACGTCCAAATACCTTCCTGTGTTTCGACGATCAGATTATCAACGACGGCTTTCAGTGCTTCAGAACGATTATCATCTCCGCCGGCCTTTTCGTAAACGTCAATCTGACGGTCGGCACTAGTGCCGTTACGCAACATGGTTCGAACGTATTCTACTTCTTGTCTACTACCAAGATCGTCCAAAACATCATCGACTATCTCAAGTAGTTCTTCGATTAAGAAATGGAATGGTACTGATTCAACAATCCCAAAATCGATTAGCTCGCCTTTGATACCATAGCGAACCGCTCGCCACTTGTTTTCGGTGATATGCATATGCCTGTACTGTCTCCAGGAAATATTCCGGCGACGCAGTTTGATTAGTTTCGCGCAAATTGCCTGAAATAAGGCTGCAATGCAAACAGCCTCATCAACCCTCGTGCATATGTCGGATATCCTAAACTCTAGCGTATCAAATAGTTGGTGAGGGCGGATATCCCACCATATTTTGGCAACTGGGTCTCGTTTGCCAAACGAACCGACTTTTTCCAGTGTATTCTCATAAGCTTTGTATTCAGCCCAAGAGTGAAATGAGTGCGGGATTCCAGTTCTGGGTAACATCTCGAACACGACGCTTCGGTAGGATTTGAGGCCGGTGTTATAACCATGCCAGAAGGGCGAACTAGTGGATAAGGCCAGCAAGTGAGGAATAAAATATCGCGCCTGGTTCATGATCTCAATCATCAAATCCCGAGAATTTTCATCATTTCCAAACCCGACATGCACATGCATGCCAAAATGAGCAAACCGCGCGCTACGCGCTGCATATCATCTAGTAATTCTTTGTAGCGAATACCTTCGGTGATTGTCTGTTCTTCCCATTTGGCAAAAGGATGGGTGGACGCGGCGGCAATCTCGAGGCCATTTTCTTCAGCCATTGTGCATACTGCTCGACGCAAGCGAATCACTTCCTGCCGAACTTCTTTGACGTTGCGGCAAATATGGCTACCTACTTCCACCTGAGATTGCATCAGCTCAGGTTTCAAATCGAGTTTTGCTGGGCGTCGCTCATCCTGAGATAAAAATTCAGAGATGTAAGAATAAAGATCCCGTGTTTCTGGATCAATGATCTGGTATTCTTCTTCGATTCCCAAAGTCAATGGAATATTAGGCAGAGTCATTTTCGATTGTCTCCTGTGACTGCAAAAATCGCTCGCGTTACCGTTCCAATCTTGCTAGTTTTGCTTGACGCTTCGGGCAAAATAGCTGTACACCCTCTGAAATATCTGTAATTCCAATTTTCACCACGACCGTAAAAACGCCATTAGTAAGCGCACGCCAAAACCTGTTCCGCCGGCTGGAGTAAAATCCTGTGACTTGCTGCTCAAGGCCACACCAGCTATATCCAAGTGAGCCCAGGGATAGTCAGTGAATTCTTTCAGAAATATAGCCGATGTGGCTACACCACCTCTCCTGCCACCGCTATTCTTCATGTCAGCGACATCGGAATTGATTGCCTTTCGATAATCTGACCACAATGGAAGTGGCCAAACTCGCTCACTAGTAACATCAGCGGCCGTTAATAGTTTGTCACGAAGAGGGTCTTGATTGCTGAATAAACCGGCAGCCATCCCCCGTCCCAAAGCAACCTCAACCGCGCCGGTCAATGTGGCCAGGTCAATCACGGCCGCTGGTTCAAACTGTTTTGCATAAACCAGTCCGTCTGCCAGGACCAATCTTCCTTCAGCGTCGGTTGAAATGATTTCAATCGTCTTGCCATTGCTAGCCCGAATCACATCGGCCGGCCGGTAAGCATTGGCGTCCGGCATGTTTTCTGTACAGGGCGTTATGCCAACGACCCGAAGCGGCAAGTCTAGTTGGCCAACAGCATTCATCGCCCCTAGGACTGCTGCGGCTCCACCCATATCTGATTTCATAAGACCCATACCCAGGCTCGGTTTGATAGAAATGCCGCCAGTATCGAAGGTAATACCTTTGCCTACGAGGACAATTGTATCTACGTCTTCACTTGCTGGATTATGTTCTAAAACAATGAATTTTGGGGGTTCTCCTGCGCCTTTGGCCACAGCAAGAAAAGCGCCCATGTTCCTTTCGGCCGCCCATGCTCGATCACCAATGGTTAAGCGCATCTGATACTCGGAGGCAATTTCGCTGGCAATTTCAGCCATCTTTGTGGGAGTGGCCACGTTAGGCGGCATATTTACCAGGTCACGAGCCAAATAAACGCCCGAACTAGTTGCTTCTGCTACCTTCATCCCCTTCTCGATTTCAGATATCTTATCCGAAGAATATTCAACAATGGTTAATGATTCGATAGAGGGTTTTTTCTCATCCTTTTGTTTCTCGGCTTCATACTTGTACAAAGCCAGGAGACTTCCCTCCATAGTGGCCTGAGCAGCTTCAGCGACTGGCAAACCTTCGATCCCAGCTCCATGAACGATAGTTGCGACTGATTGGCTGCCCAGCTCCTTGGCCTTGACTATCGCTGCTGCGGCCGCTTTTCGAACGCCCTGTAAATCAAAACTATTTGGCTTGCCTAAACCGGCCACCAAAACCCGCTTAGCCGGGAGAAAGGCTCGTGGGTATAAGACGGCGATTTCGCCAAGCTTCCCGCTGATATCGCCATTTGAAATTATTTCGCTTACTGCTCCATTTAAGGCGCTATCTATGACACCAGTCGCTCCGCCTGGTTGTTTCACCCCTTGAAATAAGTTAATGATTATCGTATCTGCTGGGCTATCCTTGATATTACCCTGCCGTACTGAGAGCTTCATTGTTTGAATCCTTCGTCTGGTGTCAAATCGGGATCTTGGTTAAACTTTACATCGATGAGACATGATTTTCAACCTTTGAGGTTATTAGTTTTAGGAGGTACGGTCTTTGTGGGCCGTCACATCGTAGAAGAAGCCCTCCGGCGCGGTTACGAGGTAACCCTATTTAATCGTGGACAATCCAATGTCGATATCTATCCAAATGTAGAAACACGAATTGGAGATCGCGATGGAGACTTAACTGCCCTCGAGGGAGGGCGATGGGATGCGGTCGTCGATACGTGTGGCTATGTACCGCGTGTTGTTAATGACTCAGCCACTTTTTTGTCCAGTGTCGTAGATCATTACACATTTGTTTCCTCAATTTCCGTATACGCCGACGTCAGTAAACCTGGTGTAAACGAACTAAGTCCAGTAGGTACACTTGCGGATCCTGAGATTGAAGAAGTGACCGGAGAAACCTATGGGCCGCTAAAAGCGATGTGTGAACAAGCGGCTGAGAAGGCAATGCCCGGACGCGTATTAAACATTCGCCCTGGCTTAATCGTCGGTCCTTACGATCCAACTGATCGATTTAGTTACTGGCCAAGCAGAATTGCACAAGGCGGAGAAGTGCTTGTTCCAGAACCCAAAGAAGCCCCAGTTCAATTTATCGATGCTCGAGATCTAGCTAACTGGATCCTGGATATGATCGTTGCCGGCCAAACAGGCACCTACAATGCGACTGGACCAGACCAGTTCTTATCATTCGGCAGCATGTTAACCGCGATCCAGAGGACAGTGAGCGGCGATGGCGTATTTTCATGGGTTGATCCTGGTTTTCTGTTGCAGAAAGATGTCCAACCCTGGATGGAGCTGCCTTTATGGCTTGGCCCAGGGGAATATGAAGGTATGCTCTCGGTTTCGACAGAGAAGGCCAAAGAAGCTGGCCTCAAATTTCGGTCTTTGGATGACACCTCCCGAGATACATTGTCCTGGCTTCGATCTAGATCGGCCGATCACGAATGGCGTGCTGGAATCACCCTAGAGCGAGAACGCGAATTATTGGACGCCTGGCAGAGTCGCTCTTAAGGGTTATTCAAGCATTTTACTACTAGTCCTGCCCGAGGATTAAGCTGAATTGTTAGTTGGCCATAATTGGCCTGACTGGCATTCCCCGATCCAAACACGACAGATGATAAGTAGTCGCTATTGAAAATTCGATTTCCATCTATCCTTAGTTTGACCGATTCCTGCGCCACGTTCAGCGCGATAACTAAGGCTTCATCTTCGTCACCACGAGAAAAAACGTAACATCCATTTGAGGCATACAACTGTTCGAACTGACCATTGCGAAGGACGGAGTTAGACTTGCGCAAATGGATGGCACTCTTAAAAAACTTCAGCAGCTCCTTATCCCAGAGCTGCTCATCCTCCCAGGGGAATGGCCACCTGGCATCAGGATCCTCATGGGGTAATTCATAAGCCGTTGTGCCACGCAGGCCAATTTCATCCCCATAGTAAATCGACGGCGCTCCGGGCAACGTCATTTGCAGCAGTATAGCTAGGCGCACTGCACTCCTATCACCGCGGCATAAACTCGAGAGACGCGCCGTATCATGACTGGCTAGCAGGTTGAACTGAATTTGAGTTGTTTGCCAATCATATGCGCCCATTATATTTTTGAGACGTTCGCCAAATCTTTCGGCATCTATTGATGGAGATGGATGATATTCTTTGCCTTCCACCAAGGATGGGCTTATTAAGTGTCCGGCCGTAAAGGCCAAGATTGCTCCGGCAAGCGGATAATTCATTAGGGCATCAAAACGGTCGCCTGACACCCAATCGGGCGCAATTCGCCAAATTTCTCCAAGCAGATAGGCGTCCTGTTTAGCTGCTTTGACCCGCTCTCGAAATTCCTGCCAAAATCCCATAGTCTGGATATCTTCGGGTACATCCAAACGCCAACCATCTATATCAAATTCTTGGATCCAATACTCGCCAATCTGCATGAGATATTCGCGAACTTGGGGATTATTGGTGTTAAATTTCGGCAAGGCTCGATTATTCCACCAGCTAGCATAATTCGCGGGTCGATCACCGTCGTATGGGGCTAAGGGCCAGTCTTCGATAATAAACCAGTCCAACCAGGGTGAGTCAGGTCCATTTTCTAATATGTCATGAAACTGGAATAAACCCCGACTGGCATGATTAAAAACCCCATCCAGGATGATGCGGATCCCTCGACGATGAGCCTCCTTCACCAACTTTCTAAAAATTATATTGCCACCAAGAAGTGGATCAACCTGAAAGTAATCATGCGTGTGATAACGGTGATTGCTAGCCGATTGGAATATCGGATTTAGATATATGGCATTAATGCCTAAATCAGATAAGTAATCTAATCGATCATAGACACCCAAAAGATCCCCGCCATAATAACTTGAATAACCGGGTGCTTCACGCCAATCCAAAAGATTACCCGGCTTTCTTAGCATATGATTCTGAGCGAATCTATCTGGAAATATCTGGTAAAAGATTGCCTCTCTTACCCAATCTGGGTAGTCACTGGAACCTGGGCCGTTAGAAGGACACATCGTAGAGATCCATCGAAAATGCATTCAAGCGGCACATGACCGACCAATTACCTCGGTTAGCCATGCGCCGCCTCGTTATAATTTAATAGAGCCAGCATTTAATCGGCCAACAATATTGGTTCAATCTTGCTAAGAGCCCAATCAATATCTTCCTTCGAAATAATCAGGGGCGGAGCGAAGCGGATGACTTTACCATGGGTTTCCTTGCATAGGATTCCCTCAGTACGGAGCTCCTCACAAAATGGCCGGGCGGCTTTGTTGAGCACCACCCCGATAAACAGCCCTTTGCCACGAACTTCTTTTATATGCTCACTCTCTATTCTCTCCAAACGCCCCTTAAAGTAAGCGCCTAGGGTTTCCGAACGTTCAATGAGGTTTTCGTCGATTAAGACCTGCAGGGCTGTTCTAGCTATCGCTGCACCTAAAGGATTGCCGCCAAATGTGCTGCCATGATCACCCGGCTCGAAAAGCCCTAGAATATCCGCATCTGATAAGATGGCTGATACCGGGTAGAATCCACCGCTGAGCGCCTTCCCCAGGATTACTATATCGGGTCGAACCCCTTCATGCGCGCAGGCAAGTAATCGACCGGTTCGTCCAAGCCCGGTCTGTATCTCATCCGCAACAAGGAGTACATTGTTGTTGGCACATATGTCGGCCACCCTCGCCAGGTAACCGTTTTCTGGTATTATGACACCGCCTTCACCTTGTACAGGCTCGAAAAGGAATGCGGCCGTATTTGGGTTAATGGCCTGTTCCAAGGCTTCGGCATCCCCAAACGGTATCGTGACAAAGCCGGGGGTAAAAGGACCAAAATCTTCCTTATATTTTTCTTCCGACGAAAAGCCAACGATGGTTGTGGTTCGGCCATGAAAATTGCCTTCGCAAACTATAATCTCCGCTTTATCATGAGCGATTTCCTTGACCTTGTAACCCCATTTACGAGCAGCTTTTATTGCTGTTTCTACTGCCTCCGCTCCTGTGTTCATCGGTATTGCTTTGTCATAGCCGATTAACTGGCAAAGTTCTTTCAAGAAAGGCCCTATCTGATCATTGCGAAAAGCTCTCGACGTTAATGTGACTTGCCCCAATTGTTCCACGGCGGCTTTAACGATGGCTGGATGGCAGTGACCCTGGCTAACAGCAGAATACGCGCTCAAACAATCTAGATAACGGTTGCCATCCACATCATATACCCAGACACCTTCACCTCTATTAATGACTACATCCAGTGGAAGGTAATTATGAGCACCAAAAGTGTCTTCAAGTCCGATATAAAGATGGCTGTCTGCATTGGTCTTCTGCTCGACGCTGGTAGATACTTCTTCTTTTGTTACTATTGCGGATTTGTAATTATCCATTGTCTGCTCCTTTTGGAATCAGTCTATTTCCCGATACTTCCATAAAAAGTATATTTTTTAGAATTGGCCGAAGCTGGAAAGATTTCTGGTGTTAGACTGATAACTGAATCTTGGTTTCATTCTAACAAACCCCAGTCCTTACCGTTATTTTTTAGACAACAAATATCTGGGATTACTTAACAATATGTCATTGTCAAGTAAATTGCAGGAGTATTTCCTACCTGATTGGTGGTAGGCTATTCATGTATAGCCAGTCCAATATGGGTTGCAGAAAATGTCTTTTTTGAGCATCGTATTTGGTAATAATAAGTAATAATATCCAACAAGTGACTGAGATATTCTATCTTACTCGGCCGTATTTTTCACCTAAAAATGATTGCCCGTCAGATGATTGCAACCAGGAAAGAAACGCCCGTAATTCGCCCTCTGGTTCTGATTGACTAACGAAATAGAGCGGCACGGTTAAAGGATATTCTTGAGTACTCGTTTTTTCTGGAATCGCCTGAATTCCTGAAATACTAAAGGACTTGACTCCTTCTGAGGAAGCCATCATCGAAAGGCCAATAGCGCCTTTTTCCTGCTGAATACTGGTTATCATCGGCCCCTGTCCTGGTGCCACAAGGGCCGTGGCTAAGATGGGGCCAGTGATCTGTATCTTGCTGCGAAAAGTCTCTTGCACTCCAGAACCCGCTTCACGAATGAAGACTGAAATGGGCAAATTGGCCCCCCCTACTTCCGCCCAATTAGTTAACTGTCCTTGAAAGATTTTTGGAAGGCTTTCTAGCGGCAGTTCGTTTAACGGATTGTCTTGATGGCCAATAATTGTCAGGCCGTCTAGCGCAATAGGGTTAAACCATAAAGGAGTCTCCGGGGGCAACGAGTACACAAGAGCAGCCGCCAGACGGCCTGCCGCGACATCGGCCACCAGTGTCTCATCATTTCCCTGGATAAAAGCGATGTTAGGGCTAAAATTCGACTCTTTTGCTGCTTCATCTAGTATTTTTATCAGAGTATCGGCGCTATCCGCAAGACCAACTCGCTCTGGAGGAATCACGGCCGTTGCTTCTATGAATTCTGCTGAATTGTTGGCTGGTTGAGAACAGGCGCCGATTACTATAGAGCAAACTAATAGCAAGGCAATTATTGCCCTTCGTTTAGTCAAGTAACTGATTTGCCATTGAATCATAACCAGATGATGATCAGATTAAATAGTCCAAAGATAAAGCAATAAGCAGCAAAAAGATATAGATTCCGTCGCTGAAGCCAAGTCATAAGAAAAAGAATGCAAAGGTAGCCGACAATCGCAGCAGCAACGAAACTTGCCAAGAGTTGGGGCAACTGGTCGACCAAATCAGGTGAACGAGTCAGGTCAAATGCCGCTAGCATTCCCGCCCCAGCTATCGCTGGCACTCCTAGCAAGAAACTGAAACGGGCGGCCTCTGGACGGTCTAATCCTCGCCATAAGCCGCCAGTAATAGTAACGCCGCTGCGTGATATACCGGGAATCAAGGCAAATACTTGAATCAAGCCAATTAACAGGCTATCGGCCCAATTCATCTGGGAAATTTGCTTCATTCCAGTCAGCAACCGCTCGCCTAAAATCAAAATGAAACCAGTGAGGATAAGCATAAAGGCGGCCATTGTCGGATTTGCCAATATCGAGTCAATTGACTCAGCAAAGAAAAGACCAATGATTGCGATGGGTGTGGAGCCAACCACAATATACCAGCCCAATCTGGAATCGGTTGTGGCCATTGGTTGGCGAGTTCGTAACCCGACCAAAACAGCTTTAAAAATTGCCCAAACATCTTGCCGGAAATAGACAATAATGGCCAATAACGTTCCCTGGTGGGTTATAGCAATGGCGTTAAGATCGGGTTCAGAGAAGTTGAACAGATTTGGGACTAGTAATAAGTGACCCGAACTAGATATGGGTAGAAATTCAGTCGCTCCTTGGATGATACCAAGGAAAATTGCTTCGAAGACAGTCACAGTGGATTACTCTCGATTAGGCATATTAGCTGATACGCCTCTGTATTAATATTAATTTTCACTTAAGGGTTCTACTGGAGGATATTCTTTTAAGAAGGTCTCAGCGAAATCTCGCAAATTTCCCCTTATGATGGCTTTTCTCATTTTACCCATCAGTTCGATCAGAAAGTGGACATTATGGGTTGTTAGTAAGATGTGACCCAGAATTTCATTTGCTTTGAGTAGATGCCTTAAGTAGCCGCGGCTAAAATTACTACAGGTGTAGCAGGAGCATGTTAGTTCAACAGGTTCCGGATCTTTTAAAAATTTAGCGTTGGTCAGATTCAACCGGCCACCGTGTATCATCGCACTGCCATGGCGAGCGAGTCGCGTTGGCAAGACACAGTCAAAGATATCTACACCGCGCAGAACGCCATTGACCAAATCCTCGGCAGCCCCAACTCCCATTAAATATCTGGGCTTATCAAATGGCATAATGGGCTCTAATATGTCGAGTGTGGCATACATATCTGCTTTACCTTCACCGACTGATAGCCCTCCAATGGCATATCCTGGAAAATCCAATTGTTGCATAAAATTTGCGCTTTCTTCTCGCAAATCGGCGAAAATCCCCCCCTGGATGATCCCAAAGAGGGCTTGATCATCCCGTCGTTTAGAATCGCGGCATCTCCTGGCCCAATCGTGGGTACGCACCAGCGATTCTTTGACATATGCATAATCATCAGAGGGTGGGCATTCATCGAAGGCCATGATGATATCCGCTCCGAGGTTTTCTTGTATCCCTATACTTTTTTCGGGAGTGAAGCGATGGGTAGAACCGTCCAGATGAGATTTAAAAATTACCCCATCTGCATCAATTTTTCGGGTTTCACCAAGGCTAAATACTTGAAAACCTCCGCTGTCTGTCAAGAGTGGACCTGGCCAAGACATAAACTCATGCAAACCACCGAGATCGCGGACTACATCATCACCTGGTCGCAGATATAGATGATAAGTATTGCTAAGAATAAGACTCGCTCCTATTTCAAGTAGATCGCGAGGGCGAAGTGCTTTTACCGTCGCTTGCGTGCCAACAGGAGCAAAGACAGGAGTTGGAATAATACCATGTGGTGTATAGAAGTGACCGGCGCGCGCGCCGGTCAGTGGGTCAACAGCTACTAACTCAAACTCAAACATGGCGGGTATTATACCCAGAGAAGACTCAATCCAAAGAATGACCGTTCATTCACAATGTTTACAACAAAAACTTGACATAATCATGATTGTATTTTGCCGCTGGTGTCATTTCTTTTTCCCTGGGGCGACCTTTTCACTTTACTTTTAATGGGTGACATTTTTACTGGAAAGTTAGCTGGTGACAGATTTACTGAAGAATAACAATTGAAGCAAAAGGGGTTGACAGCCTTCCTCGGGTCTGTTAGTATTTCTGCCAACAACTAAATAGACACACACTTATTATCCAGAGAGGTTGAGGGAACGACCCGTAGAAACCTCAGCAACCGCCACGTTATTTAATTTTTGGGAGTTAGACGTGGAAGTGGTGCTAATTTCGGCAGAAGTGTGAGTTTTCCGAAGGGAAAACTTACTTCTGAGAGATGAGATGTGGCGTGCGGATTGACGCAAATAGCCTCTTCTTCATTTTTTAGAAGAGGCTTTTTTTTGGCTCTTCTCTCTGGAAATTGACGAGATGAGCCGTTTTGTTTTTGTAATGGAGGCAGAAATGTTGGGCATATCTGAACTCTTACCGTGTACTGAGCTAACCAAGTTAGAACAAAGAACACCTGGTCATTCCACCGAGGCTGTTCATGGGCGAATAATTGGTCGTCGCTCGAAAGCCTATAACAGTCTGGTGACTCCGGTTGTACAGACTGCCACATATACATTCGAGGATACCGCCGATCTTCGCGCTTTTATGGAGGCCAAGATGTGGGGAGGCGATCCAGCTATGGTCGACCGGGGTGAATACGGCCGTTATGGCAATCCTACAGTGCGATCGGTTGAGAAAAGATTGGCACACCTTGATCATGGCGGCGACGCAATTCTGTTTCCAACGGGCATGGCGGCTATCACCAATGTGTTGTTGTCTATTTTGCTGGCAGGAAGCCACGTCATTTTTACTGACGATTGTTATCGAAGGACCCGCCAATTTTGCCAGAATTTTCTCTCTAAATTTAATATTGAGACAACCCAAGTTCCAATGGGTGATTACCAAGCCTTAGAATCAGCAATTCAGCCTAATACAAGAATTATTATCAGCGAAAGTCCGACCAACCCCTACCTACGAATTTTGGACCTGAAACGTTTGGTAAAGATTGCCCAAGAGAATCACGTTAAAACTATCATTGATGCCACATTTTCTACCCCAGTAAATCAGCGACCATTAGACTTCGGCGTAGATCTTGTCGTCCACAGCGCAACCAAATACTTAAGTGGACATAATGATATTATGGCTGGAGTCGTGGTAGGTGAAGCTGGACTCATCCATGCTTTACGCCAGAGCCAGGGAATGTTAGGCGGCATTCTTGATCCTCATGCGGCGTATTTATTGGAGAGGGGATTAAAGACGGTCGCTCTACGAATGGAGCGACAGAATCGCTCGGCTGAGATCGTGGCTTGTTATCTAGAGCAACATCCAAAGGTGCAGCGTGTTTGGTACCCGGGCTTATCCTCTCACCCCGATCACGACATTGCCCTAGAGCAAATGGATGGATTTGGTGGCGTAGTCAGTTTCGAAATCAGGCCAATGGCGGATGAACCTTCATTGAACACAACCTCTCGCTTTATTGATGCCACTACAATTCCCCTTATTGCTCCTAGCTTAGGGGGTGTAGAAAGCCTTATCGAACAGCCAGCTCTTATGTCCTATTATGAGTTTTCGACTGAAGAGCGCCTCGAAGTTGGCATAAAGGATAATTTAGTGCGCTTGGCAATTGGTATTGAAGATACTGATGATATACTAGCCGACCTTGAACAGGCATTGGCCCAAGTCTAAAAGACAACATAAGAACACTCTGCTAGCGCAGAAAAAACCTTTGGACAACTCAGTGGATTGCGGCAAGAATCCACGGTTGAACCACTGAGTTGGTTGCTACCCAAAATTCGAGGCAACGTTTGAAATACGGTTGAGAGGATGATTTTATGACATTGGTAATGAAGTTTGGCGGTACTTCTGTCGGCAGTTCGGAAGCTATTCGCCGCACCGGCAACATCATCAGCGAAGCCCAAAGTGACTGGAAGGACGTAGTCGTCATCGCATCTGCCATGAACGGCGTCACGGACCTTCTTACACAAGGGGCTCTCTCCGCATCGGCTGGCGAAAATGAGAACTATCGTGATATATCCGATTCTATTCGCCGCAGACATTATCAAGTCATATCTGAATTGATGCCAACCATTGCTGATGGCCAGCAGTTGACCATCGAGCTTGACCATCTTATCGAACGTTTTGAATCCCTCTGTAAAGCTGTACTCGTTCTGGGTGAACTGTCACCTAGAGCAATGGACGCCATCACTTCCTTAGGTGAGCGGATGAGTGTTCGTTTGCTGGCTGCCTATCTCCGGCATCAAAAGCTGCCAGCTCAAGCAGTCGATGCTTCCGGTTTAATCATTACCGATGAGACCTTTCAGGCTGCTATGCCCTTGACAGACCAAACAGCTAAACGTTGTCGCTCAATATTGTGTCCATTACTCGATCAAGGAAACGTGGCTGTAGTAACAGGCTTTATTGGGGCCACTCAAGAGGGCGTAATTACTACTCTCGGCCGAGGTGGATCTGACTATAGTGCTGCGATTGTGGGCCGGGCGCTAGAGGCCGAACAAGTCTGGATTTGGACTGATGTGGACGGTGTTATGACCGCCGATCCCAGGCTTGTGTCCAACGCTTTGACCATCGAACAGTTATCCTATCGAGAGGTGGCCGAGTTGGCTTTTTACGGAGCCAAGGTGCTTCACCCCAGAACAATAAGGCCAATTATTGAAAATGATATTCCCCTGTGGATCAAAAATACATTTAATCCCCACGCACCAGGAACGGAAATTACGCGCCAACCAAGGGAAGATAATGGAAAAATCAAAGCTGTTACCGCTATTCGCCAATTAAGCCTAATTAATGTAGAGGGCAAAGGAATGCTAGGAGTGCCGGGCATCGCTGCCAGGACATTTGGGGCAGTTGCTCAGGTCCAAGTCAGCGTCTTATTGATTTCTCAGGCATCTTCTGAGCAATCAATTTGTTTTGCCGTGCCGGCCGATTCCACCCAAGATGTTATCGATGCCCTAGAGGCTGAGTTTAATGCTGAATTAGATCGCCGGGATGTAGATCGTATCTGGGCTCAAGAGGATGTGGCTATCGTCACTGTGGTCGGTGCAGGGATGCGTGGGACGCCGGGCATTGCTGGTCGTCTATTTAGCTCTCTAGGCAATCATCCGGTAAACATTATTGCCATAGCCCAAGGCTCTTCGGAATGCAGCATCAGTATCGTGGTGGAAGGTAAGGATACAGCTAATGCTGAACAAGCCATCCACAAGTTGATAGTTAACTTTTGAATATTTATTGTATTAGCGGCGATTGAAAACAACACTTTTGTGGTTCGTTATCAAATAATTCTTCAATCGGTTGCTTGAAAGGTCGCCAATCTCTGCTAGCTCCCGACCAAGCCTTTGCCATAGCTCGTACATCAAGCCGACCAGTAATTCCGATAGAGAGTGCCTAGTATACTGATCCACCCTGAATATTACTTGATCAGGTCTGATTCGAATCATAACTGCCCAATGGGAACTACGGGGACACTACAATCGCTTCTTGGACTATCGAAGATAGCAGAATCTAATAGCCAATCAGGGTTAAAGTTTGTCGAATCAGTCAATTGGCCGTTTTTCTGAGATGGCCGGTATGGGATTGCAAGGCCACCGGGGAATTTTCAGTTATTTCTTAACGGCAATCTTTTATCCGAAGTTAATTCCCGTTTCTCCAAGTTGAATAACCGACTTAACAACAAACGTTGAATCTTGGGCACTTAGCAGGCACAATATGGCCCCTAGCATGTAGATTATGATCAATTACCTTAGGGTTAAAATAACCGGTATCAAAGTGCCTAATGAAGTTCCATGTTGTCATGTTTGGGCTAGTGGCACAGCCGATGAATGAAGGGATGTTCCCTAGAAATGCATATCATCAAAAAATCGATATTCGCTGTTCTTATACTAATAGTCATTCTTACCGCTTGCCAAGGCACGCAAGAGGATGCAAATATTCCTGACGACAGTTCACGGACTCAGGAGAAAACCCAATTAGAATCATCGAGTGGTGAACTAATTGTATATTCAGGGCGAAGCGAGAGTTTGGTCCAACCGATCATCGAGCAGTTTATGAAGGAATCGGGAATAGACGTACGTGTCCGTTATGGAGGTACCGCTGAATTGGCAGCTACACTGATGGAAGAGGGTGGTGCCAGTCCAGCCGATATTTATTACGCGCAAGATCCTGGTGGCATGGGCGCCGTAGAGGCTGCAGGTCTTCTAACCCCTCTTCCTACTGAGATTCGGGAAAAAGTTCCTGAGCAGTTAGTTTCTCCAGACGGAATGTGGATCGGTATATCCGGCCGTGCGCGTACAATTGTCTATAACACAGACCAGCTAAGCCCTGCTGATCTTCCACAGGATCTCTGGGGATTCACTCAGCCAGAATGGAAAGGTCGACTCGGCTGGGCGCCTACGAACGGTTCGTTTCAAGCGATGGTTTCTGCGATGCGAGCCATCTGGGGAGAAGATCAAACTCGGGATTGGTTAGAGGCTATGCAAATGAATGAGCCGATAGCCTATGAAAAAAACACGCCAATAGTCGCGGCGGTTGGCTCAGGGGAGATAGCGGTCGGTTTGGTTAATCATTATTATCTTCACCGCTTCATCGCCGAAGAAGGAGAACAGTTTGCTGCAAGAAACTATTTCCTTCCAAACGGTGGACCGGGATCGCTTATTTTGGTTTCGGGTGCTGGCGTTCTCCAATCTGCTACCAATGAGGTAAATGCCCTGCGATTCATCGAATTCTTGCTTTCTCACGACGCCCAACAGTACTTTACGGAAGAGACTTTCGAATATCCGCTGATTGAAGGTGTAGAAACCTCTCCCATCCTAACACCCTTAACAGTATTACAGAATGCAGCGGCCGATGTTTCCTTAGTCAATCTAGCCGATCTAGAAGGAACAGTCAATCTTCTGATGGAAGCTGGCATACTTCCATAGGCTCAGGAAATGTGGCGAGGATGGCAGGTTTGAACGCAGGTTAAATAATATATTTCCCTGACCATATTTTGGCATATTCAATAAACAACTTTTTCCTTAACCCCCCCACTAGTTAATGCACATTCGCTTTTCGATAATCGTCTTATGGGTGTAATCCCGTTTCGCAGACAAGATAATAAACGAATATCTTTCGACAATATCCGATGGCCAGCGTGGTCAATCGGCCGTTTGCTGTTTATTTTATTGATTATCTCGGCGATGGCCATCGCCGTTTTGACCTTGTTGCCTCTGGCTTATCTCATCATTCGAGCGGCCTCGGCCGATCGTCCGGCACTCGATGTTCTGCTAAAATCCACGACCTTGTCGGCACTGGGCAACACAATTCTTCTTGCAGTGTCTGTTACTGGTGCCTCGGCGCTAATCGCAGTTCCTATCGCTTGGTTAACCACCTGCAGCGATCTACCATTTCGGCGCTTCTGGTTGGTTTCAGCGGCATTACCATTAGTCTTACCAAGCTTCGTGGTTGCCTATCTTTATGCCACTATATTCGGGCCAAGAGGCTTGTTATTTGAAACAATAGGCCCTCTGGCAAGTCTTGAACGTCTGCCGTCGATATACGGCTATCCTGGTGCCTTCATCGTTCTGACATTTCTTTGTTACCCATACGTACTGCTCACGGTACGTGCCTCACTCAAACGCTTGGATCCATCCTTGGTGGAAGCAAGTCGAACGTTGGGCTTATCATCGCGGCAAGCATTCTGGCGAATAACGATGCCCCAATTGCGACCGGCTATTATTGCTGGAGGTTTGTTGGTTGCTCTCTACGTAATTAGGGAATTCGGGGCCGTATCAGTGATGCGTTATGATACTTTTTCGAGACTGATTTACATACAGTACCAATCTTTTCTAGATAGATCGTCAGCCGCAATCCTAGCCTTAGTGTTGGTCGCCATGACCGCTGTCATTCTTTTCCTCGATCATTTGACCCGTAACAAGGGTAGTTATTATCATTCTTCAGCAAGCACACCTCGTCGTCCCAAACCAGTCAGCCTTGGTCCCTGGCGTTGGCCAGCACTCTTTTTCCTACTCGTTGTTATCATATTTGCCCTGGGATTACCGGTAGCTGGATTAACTTATTGGCTACTTCGGGGTATTTTCGCTGGCAATATGATCAGCCCTGTTATTCAATTGGCAATCAATTCCTTCAGTGTATCTTCGATCGCCGCTTTATTGGCTGTCTGTGCCGCGATACCGGTCGCCTTTTTATCAGTTCGCCGAGCAAACTGGCTGACTCGAATAACCGAGAGATTGACTTACTTCGGATTTGCTCTTCCAGGTCTGGTCATTGCTTTGGCCTTTGTATTTTTTGGCATTGCTTTGGCCCATCCTCTGTATCAGACGATAATATTGCTCATTGTTGGCTATGTTTTGCTCTTTTTACCGCAAACAGTTGGATCCTCTCAGACGGCATTTCGCCAAGTACCTAGAAGCTTAGAAGAAGCGGGTCGAAGCCTCGGAAGAGGACCTGGAGTGGTATTTCGTTCGATCACTCTACCCCTTGTTCGTCCGGGCTTGTTAGCTGGTGCAGCTCTTGTTTTTTTGACCACGATGAAAGAGTTGCCATTGACGTTGATCTTAAGTCCGATTGGGTTCCGGACATTATCAACCGCTGTTTGGGGTAATATCTCAGAAGCCTTTTTTGCTCAGGCCGCAGTTCCGGCGCTTCTTCTCATTCTAGTATCCTCTATACCACTGGCTCTTCTGAGTTTGAGAGAAGCGTAAAAGGTCAGTCATTATTCCTGATAAAGGTCAAAACAGGGCCAAGTTACTTCCCGGTATGATACTTAGTCAGTGGATATCAATGATATTTGGATATTCGGTGTTAATGTATTTACAATATTTCTTAACCGAACGTGTGATATAATTGTCATATCTGGGGATGATAGGCTTCGACGGGGAAGGCTGGTCCTGGATTGCAAGTCGAGTAGGCTTCTCATCTCGTAAAACTGGAAGCAAATGTATAAGTGCCAATCGCACGAATACCTATAGCGCTCTTCCGCTCGCTGCCTAAAGTGGGCTGAAGAGAGCTGGTTCCCAGAGAAGGGAACCTCGTCTGTCCCGACCGCTCGTTGGCCGGGCGAGAAACAGGCGCCATAAATGCCAACGTGCTCCTGCTCAACATCGATAGAGTAGGCTAAGAGCCCTTTCGGGGGCCATCGGTTCGCGGATGCGGTGACCCTGTCAGCCGGGGCCCGGGCCGTAAAATCTAAATAGGTTGACTAAACTTGTAGATATCTAGAGGTCGAGTTCTTCGGACGCGGGTTCGATTCCCGCCATCTCCACTGGTTATGCACCCCCATTCGGGGGTGCTTTTCTTTGTCATTATGATCTTTTGTGGGTGTTGTAAAACTAGAAGAAAATCCCGAGTTTTCGTGTTTTGGAGATTTCTTCCAATGCAAAATAATGCCTGATTTCAATTAGATATTTGTCTTGCAAACTGTTAGCTTGACTACGCTGAATTGGGAAACTTATGATAGAATTGAGAACTTTAGTTCTAAGAATCAAGTAGATTGCTGAAATTGGCCCGAGGGAAATATGTCCAAATTTGAACTTAAATCAGATTTCTTGCCAACGGGGGATCAGCCTCAAGCGATCAAAGAGTTAGTAGAGGGGCTGGAAAATGGGGATCATTATCAGACCTTATTGGGGGCTACGGGAACTGGAAAAACGTTTACGATTGCTAAAGTTATCGATACTGTTCAGAAGCCGACGTTAATCATTGCTCATAATAAAACACTAGCTGCCCAATTGTATGGGGAGTTTCGCGATTTCTTTCCTAATAATGCTGTCTCCTATTTTGTAAGTTATTACGACTATTATCAGCCCGAGGCTTACGTACCTCGTCACGATCTCTATATTGAAAAAGAGACAGACATAAACGAGGAAATCGATCGACTTCGTTTAGAGGCAACCACAAACATTCTCAGTAGGAGGGATGTGATTATCATCGCTTCCGTATCCTGCATCTATGGTATTGGAAATCCAGAAGCTTATGGCAAAGTGGTCGTCAAGTTGGAGCGTGGCGGGGTTTATCGACGAGATACCATTCTTCGACACCTGGTAGATATCCAATACGAACGTAACGATCTAGAGCTGCGACGTGGTGCTTTCAGAGTGCGCGGAGATACCCTAGAAATCGTACCCGCCTATGCTGAAACCGCCTATAGAATTGAATTCTGGGGAGATGAAGTAGAGCGCATTACTGAAATCGATCCCTTAACTGGAGAAGTCTTGAGTGAACATTTTAATATCGAGATTTTTCCGGCTAAACAGTTCATTACCGACGAAGATAAACTGGCCGATGCCATCAATGACATCGAAAGTGAACTTACCGATCGACTGGCCCACTTCAAGCGAGAAAAGATGTTTCTTGAGGCTCAGCGAATCGAACAACGCACGCTATATGATCTGGAGATGCTGCGAGAGATTGGCTATTGTTCGGGTATTGAAAATTACAGCCGGCATATGGACCGGCGGGATGAGGGCGAACCGCCTTGGACACTTGTAGACTATTTTCCCCGCGACTTTCTACTTGTTATCGATGAAAGCCACATGACAATTCCCCAGATTCGAGGTATGTGGGCTGGCGATCGTAGTCGTAAGCAAACATTGGTGGACTATGGATTCCGTTTACCGAGTGCTATTGACAATCGTCCCTTAGATTTTGAAGAGTTCGAGGAAAGAGTCAATCAGGCGATTTTTACCAGCGCAACCCCGGGCCCATATGAGTTTAAGAATTCAGCTGAGGTTGTCGAGCAGGTCATTCGGCCGACGGGAGTCTTAGACCCCCAAATCGACGTGCGCCCAGTCCAAGGACAGGTCGATGATCTTCTTGGAGAGATTAAAAAACGTACCGAGAAGGGGCAACGAGCCCTGGTTACAACACTTACCAAGCGTATGTCTGAGGATTTGAGCGATTATTTATTGGAGATGGGAGTCAAAGTACATTATCTCCATTCTGAAATCATCACCCTTGAACGAACTGAGATATTACGCGACCTGCGCCTTGGCATATTCGATGTGGTTGTTGGCATCAATCTGTTGCGTGAAGGCCTTGATTTGCCAGAAGTATCACTCGTTGCCATTTTAGATGCTGATAAAGAAGGGTTCCTTCGCTCAGATACTGCCCTCATTCAGACTATTGGTCGGGCGGCCCGGCATATCGATGGCACGGTAATAATGTATGCTGACAAAGTTACCAAATCCATGGATAGGGCAATAAACGAGACTAATCGACGCAGAGATCGACAGGCAGAATATAATATCTTACATGGCATTGAACCACGCAGCATCGTAAAAGAAGTGCAGGATCTGGCTGGTGAAATTGCCAAAAAGCATGGGGCCGTGGTCGCGGAAGATAAATCTACTTATCTAGCCTCCACCGAATTACCAAAAGATGAATTGAACCGGCTAATAAAGGACCTGGAGAAGCAGATGAAGTCGGCCGCCCAGGCGCTAGAGTTTGAGAAGGCTGCTGTCATGCGTGACCAGATCGTAGAGCTCCGTCAGATTATGGTCTTAAAAGAAGCTGGCAAGGGTACCGATATTCCCGAATGGGAGATTCTGCGGTTACTGGATAAGAGTACGGTCGAAGTAACCTAAAAGACCCGGATCAAATAGGCGAATTAGTCTCAACCTGAATTAAACCGCCGGCCATTATTGTCAACCTGTCGCCAGTTTGCAATAGACTGGATGCCTCTGCTTCAATGGCCAGAATTGGAAGCGGTTTCGCATACATCTCCTTGGCCACAATCGAGGCCAGGGCAAAAAAGCTGTCTACGCTGTTTGTTATGATGGCTACGGGAGCTGTACCTTTTTTAATTGCCTCCAACAATACCGCCGTAGTGGTTGAAGACCCACGAGTAAAAGGCATTACGAGAATCTGGCCAGCGGCATTCTGGCCTGACAATGGATGGCGCCGATCAGTAATTTCCCCGGTTTGATGATCGTAACCGCCCCAGAAAGACAGAGGCTCGTCAGTTACCAAAGCAGATCCTTCAGCAATTCCTTCTACGATCACTGTGCCTTGAATCAAATATCCCATAGGGTGTCATCCCGGATCACACGACCTTTAACGGCCGACTGGACACAATCCGCCAAACTACCAAAGGTGACCTTGGTGTTTAGAAGGCCAGGCGCATAATAGGCATATTTGGCTGAATTGGTCATCAATGTCTTCACTTCGGATGGCAACATTGGTGTTGCCAGTATACAAGTATCGACTGTAATTCTCGCGCCAAATTTCTCCAACGTCTCAAGGTAGCCTGCTTTTTTAGCCAACAGAGTCATTGCTCGACTAGAGGTAACAAGAAAGGCCACGTTTGAATCAGTTTTTTTGCCATCCAGCAATGGAGCCAGGGTTTTAAACTCTGCGAGAGAAAAATGGGGACTCCCCAACACAACCATGTCTAAATCGAGGCCATCCGCCGTAGTAAGTTCCTCGCGCGCACTTTTCAACTCTTGCATCGTTACATCGATAATTACCCCGGGTTGCTGGCCCTGGAAGGCCGTTTCTAGCGTAGGAGCTTCTGGGGTTATGCCCAGAATGTGAAACAGAGCTACCGTTCCTGATGATGCGGCTGCGGCGCCCAATGACTTGAATTGATCTTCCGTCGGTTCATGGGTGAGTCCTGTTATCACCGGAATACGATCCTGGACGATATTGCCTATCAAATGGCCGAGAACAGGGTAAAAACTATCATCCTGCTGGATAGACTGAGGAACTTCAATCAGATTAATCTGTAGCTGACCTGCTCGGTTTTCGGTTAAATGAAGGCCAACCGCTGGAACTCGCCCCGTAATGGCACAGCAAATATCTAGTAGGTCAGGATACCGTTCAGTCCGAGCCCCAATGACCGAGTTAGCGAAAACGATGGCATTCGATTCACCCCAGGCTATTTGTTGGCCAAATTTAGGCCTCAGATTTGTCTGGTAGGGAGCGCAAGTCCACGTTGGTTGACATCCCATGTTTCGGTAAGCAATCATTTGCCGGTGTGCGTTTTGGGCCCAGTCGTTTGGTACAGACCATTCTTGCCAGTTGTGTTCGTCTAGCCCACTAACATTTACCGTCGACGGCACAGCCACTTTGGCCCCTAAATTGGCCAGTTTTTCAGCAAATTCCAAACCTGCTTGGCCAATATATATCGTGCTGTCGATATGAGCGGCAGTGATGTCCATAAGTTCGCTGGCGCCAAACACCTCGGCCATTTGCACAATGATAGATAAGGCCATCTGAGCCGCTGCGCCATGTTTCCCGGTCAGAATCTCCTGGTCATATGTGCTAAGTTTAAGACTGTTTCTTCCCATGTTCCCCGTTTGGATGACAATTCAATATCTGGCTTCTATTTCAAGTTGCATTCGTTTCAACCGAAAAATAGCGGCATCCACGTCGGGAGACTTAGTCAATAAGATAGTTCGATAAACCAACAGTTGGAAGAACTCAGACAACGACCAACTGTTTTATCAGAGACAGCAATGGGGATTTATGCTGATAAGGATGCCTCCTGTGGCTCCTTCGCCGCTCTTGGCGCGGCCGCCACAAGGAATCCACTAAACATGAGAATGGCTGCCAATAGTTCGCCCAGATAAAGCACTGATCCAAATCCTAACCGTGTGAGCGTGCTGGCCGAGGCGATGGTTAATGCCCCAACGGCAATTAAGACGTTTCCAACGACCCGATTTGGTAACACCCGTTTTCGCCAAAATAGATAAGTGGACCATAGAGCGCCGCCAACAAGGGTCAGCAATCCATAAACGTTGAAAATAGGCGTCGTCAATCTGACATAACCACCGTCTGAAATATCCGGCATGATTTCAGAGTAAGTCTCGCTAATCGGCGCCGTAGTGGAAAAGACACTCTCATCTAACAATGGCATCGTCCTTAGCAACATAATGCCAGCAATGATGCTCGCAGTAACCAGGATAACCGTCAAGATATGGGCTCTACGTTTTCTTGCTAACAGGTACACAGTTCCATGCCCAATCCAGGCAGCGGTTAAGATGGCCCCGCAAAAATACCAGGCAAAAAACACCCATCGATTCCACCCTATGGCCAGGTAAGCTTCAGATAAACTCGCTAGGGCAAACAGTGCCAGGCCTACTCCCCAAAATAGAAAAAAGTATTTGCGACGTGTGATATATCGTTGTAAAACAAAAATAGTGAATACCATCATAATCGCCGCCGCCAGAAACGGAAGAATCAGATTAATTGACATAATATTCTACAGTCCTATCAGGTTGGGATGGAAAACATAGCAAGATGGACAGCTCACCGGTACTCGTCATCTGCTGAAAGTGTAATCAGAAGTTCAACTGATATAGCCCATAAATATACCGGCGGCAACAAAGATCAAGATGATGGTTATCAAGCCCAGGCTCAAGAGCAATATGGGCACCATCTTATCGTAAAACATTGAATTTGCTGGCATCCGATTGGCCGCATCTGGAACCGATCCTTTCGTCTGTTTCTTCTCGTTCAAGATTTCCTCGGCATTTCTCGCTGCGAATTTTTATGATAATAGATTGTTGATTGGAAATAGGCTCGTAAATAGCGGGCAAGCCGTCAAACTATATCATTAAATGTATAGATTTGCACACTTTTTATTTGCTCGAAGCATCGATGTTGATTAACTATCCCTATTCATAGTCTCCAGCGCTTCGCTAACTAATGATCTTGATCTTTGCCTAGGAGAGAAGATCTGGTTTCTGACAATAATCCAGGTCGGTGTCTTCAAAAAAACTGTCCAAAATTGAAAGAGATTGAATCGATTATATGCCTGGAAACCCAGTCATTGTACCAGTTGCTGAAAAGCGCACAAAACTGATCACACCAATTTGTAGTACTGCCAAAGCCAAGCCAACAGATAGTGGTAATATCGCTTGTCGCCATCCACCCACCCGAGCGTCTCTCTGAGTTAGAATCAAAACAGCCGCGCCATTAATTGACATAAGCGCAATAATTACACCGGCCGCGCTAGCCAAACCTAATACATATAGGATTGTTGGTTGATTGCTAAGCACCATAGCGATAAGAACTCCGGCTAGAAAAATAATGCCCGCCAATTCCCTAACGCTGCCTAATGCTGGACGTTGTATCTGCTCTCGCCATAACGTTTGGGAAAGTGCAGGAAACAATATCAAGCCCATGGCAAGGCCAGCTCCTGTTCCTGTTATCAAACGCAACCAATTTTGAGGTTCATATAAATGGGGTAAGCCTTCAAAAAAATGGCTATATGAATTGATACCATCGATACCCATAAGGACCACAAAACCGACTAGTATAAGCATGATGCGTAAAGGGGGTAATTGAGACCAGCGCCTTCGACCAGCCAGGGCCAATACTACGAAGGTGAGGGTTACACCCAGGTAAATACCGGTGCAACGAGCGCACAAAGGCATCTGTCGACCGGCAATAGTAAAAGATCGGTCTGTTATACGGTGACAAATAGAATAGCCGACATAATCTGAGCCTTCCAGCAACTGACTATTTTCCAAACGACTCACATCTGTAGCAGTATAGAACCCGAGAAGAGCAACGCAAAAGACAAGGATTAGAAATACTATCATCTTCTGGGGCATCGGTTTTACCCAGCCTCTGACGATGAGATGACTCACTTTATTTTAACCCATGTTAACTTGTCTAATCTCACTTTGACTCGCTTTATCAATCTTATTGGCTCAGGTGTGAATCGGCTACCAATTTAATAGCAAGACCTAGGAAAGAGCTGTTTCCCCAAACATTATAGTTAGTCCTTATTTAAGCATACTCAATCTGCCATGATCTGCAAAAAGACCGATTTCCACCCTTCAACCAGCTGATTCACACCGGCCATAAAATGGTCGCCATTAACCAGGAATTGGTCGCTAGCTATCTTTCACAAGTATCCCAAATAGCCAGATTCAGCCATGCAATTAGATTAAGTAGTGGGTGCTTCTGCTTCGTCCTAGGCCTTCGTGGCGACTATGATTGTAACGATACTTTTCTCCAAGTTTACGTGCTCGATATCTAGATTGAACCCGGCACTAGAAAATAATTCCTCAGCCATAATCCAGTTTGGAGAATCTAATTGTTCTTCCTCCGGTACTGGTCGTTGTCCTGTGATCGCATACAGCCATTCGACAAATCTTCGCAAGATTCCTCCACCTGTTAGTCGCGCTTGAGGGATGATGACCACCCTTCCTCCTGGCCGAATAACTCTATAGAGCTCTGCTAATGTCGCCGGATCGACAATGAATATTGTTGGAAAGGTCGACAAAATACTATCAAACATGGTATCCACAAAAGGCAACCGCTGAGCTTGAGCTCGTAATATCGCTGCGGCCGATTCATTTTGTTGTAATTTTCGGGAAGCCATACGAGTCATGAATGGCGACAAATCAAGACCAATTACATCGTAACCATTCGATTCAAGTTCTAGCAACATATGCCCTGGACCGTGGGCTAATTCCAAAATCGACTGACCTGATAAAAATGGCATTGCGGCCCTCTGCCATTGACGCCACTGGCCCATAGATACTATCCAGCTAACAGCATCGTAGGACCAGGCTAGTTCATTATAAAGTAAACGAAATCCGAACGTTATTATTCGAATCCAGATTGGTGGCAAGATAATATCTTTTTCAATCATCATGGATCATGATAGTGTATCTTTCTTTCTGGAAATTAAAGTGACCGGAACTCAGCTGCCGAATTCGGTAATTCTTACCCATTGCATCGTATATAGACTGAAGTATCTTCCTTTCTTAGCTAACAATTCTTCATGTGTGCCTTTTTCGACGATACGTCCGTCGTGTAACACAAGAATCGTGTCAGCATTAATAATGGTGCTCAGTCGATGGGCTATCACAAAGCTAGTGCGACCCTCCATTAATCGGTCAATAGCTTTTTCGATTTGTTTTTCAGTTGTTGTGTCTACACTGCTCGTAGCTTCATCGAGGATCAGAATTCGAGGATTGGCCAAAAGCGCCCGGGCAAAGGAGATCATTTGGCGTTGACCGACGCTAAGATTTACTCCACCCTCACCAGCTTCAGAATCATAACGATAAGGCATTTTTTCGATAAATGCATCAGCACCGACTGCCGTGGCAGCCGCGACGACTTCTTCAATAGTGGCCTCCAGGCGACCGTATCTTATATTGTCGGCAAGACTACCGGCAAAAAGAAATGTATCCTGAAGAACGATTCCTAACTGAGAGCGCAGACTTGCTCTGGTAACAGCCCGCAGATCGTGTCCGTCAATTTTGATACTCCCTTTGTCCACATCGAATAATCGAACTAGCAGACGGATTATCGTGCTTTTCCCAGCTCCTGTTTCTCCGACAAGGGCAATTCTATCTCCCGGTTCTGCATGGATATTTACTTCAGTCAATACAGGGCTATCATCGTCATAGCTAAACGAAACAGCATCGAAATCGACATAGCCCTGGATAGAAGGCAATGGTCTAGCATCGGGTGAATCGGTGAGATCGGGCGATGTGTCGAGCAAGTCAAATATCCTTTCAGAAGCTGCCATCGAAGCTTGAAAGGTGTTGTAGCGTTGAGCCAGCTCCCGTACTGGATCAAAAAATCTCTGAACATATAGTGCAAAAGCGATTAAAGTGCCGGCACTCATCGACCCTTGAAGAACTAACCACCCACCCATTCCAATTACGATTGCCGTAGCGATTGTCCCAATGAAATCAACGCCTGGAAAAAACAAAGCCGATAATCTCGTTGCATCTATATTGGCATCATAGTAGGAGTGGTTCAAACTTTCAAAATAGCCGAAATTTTCTTGCTCTTTATTGAAGCTTTTTATGACCCGGATCCCACTAATTGATTCGTTAAGATAGCCGTTAATCAGGGACAATCGCTGGCGAGTATCACGATAAACCTGCCGTACCCTAACTCGCCAAAAGTTTGTCAATATGAACATTAGGGGCAATATTGCGAAGGTGACCAGAGCCAACTGCCAGTTCAGAGTTAGCATCGCCAGAACGATCCCACCGAGGATAAATAAAGATCGAAATAAGCCAGTAATAGACCAGGTAATAAAATCTTGAAGAACACCCACATCGCTTATCAACCGGCTCATTAGGCGTCCGACACTATATCGGTTATGGAAAGTTAGAGAAAGGCGATGAAGGTGCCGAAACAGATCACTTCGAATATCGGCGACAACTCTCGTACCAACAAAAGCCATGATAGAGATTCGTTTTCGATTGGTCAGCCACTCGCCGACCGCTGCTACAATGTAAAGAATCGTCCAAAATCGCAAACTCGTCAGCTGACCGGTTCGAATACCTTCGTCTATAGCCTTACCTATTATCCATGGACCAGAGACACTGAGCAGCGAAGAAACCGTCATTAAGATGATGGCACTGATGAGTTGCCGTTGATAAGGCCGATTGTAAACGTTTAGGCGACGCAACAAACGGCCGTCATACGCTTTTCCTAAGGCATCTTCATCTTCATCGGGAAGTAAATCTCTAACGCGATCTTCCCGAAGACGACGCGCGCGATCATCTGGGCGAATCTTCTCCCTCGCTGAGCTTTGATTTTCCCTTTTGCGTTCCGAGCCATTGCCCGCTGAATCAACACTCATAATGAATTTTTGTTAACTTCGCCTTGAGGGCTATCACTCTTTTTTATTAGTCGAATTCTAAATTGATCAGGATTCAAGACGTTTCTGGAGATTCGCAAATTCTTCTTGGTCTTTTAGCTGCAAATCATAGATTTCGCGGTAAAGACCATCCATTTTCAGAAGTTCATCATGCTTTCCACGCTGGACGATTCGACCATGATCTAAGACCAAGATGCAGTCGGCATTTTTCAGGGTAAGAAGTCTCTGGGCAATGATGAAAGTAGTACGACCCAACATCAGTTCTGCCAAAGCTTGTTGAATCTTGTGTTCGGTTTCCGTGTCGACGCTGCTAGTGGAGTCGTCCAATATTAAGATGCGCGGGTTTTTTATAAGTGCCCTGGCGATGGCAATCCGCTGTTTTTGCCCCCCGCTAAGGGTGACACCACGTTCGCCGACTAAAGTATCGTATCCCTGGGGAAATTTCATGATGAAATCGTGAGCGCGAGCCGCCTCGGCTGCAGCGATAATCTCATCACGTGTGGCTTCTGCCCGTCCATAGGCAATGTTTTCCCAAATCTTGTTGCTAAACAAGAAGGAATCCTGCAGTACAATGCCAATGTGCTGGCGCAGGCTCGACAACTGCCAAGCGCGCACGTCAACACCTTCAATTCGTATTTGTCCTTGGGAAACTTCGTAGAAACGGGGAATTAGGCTGGTAATTGTGGATTTGCCTGACCCGGTCGGTCCCATCAAAGCGATGGTTTGTCCTGGCTCTACTTTGATACTGATATCTTGAAGAATTGGTTGATCTTCATTATAGGCAAAACTGACGTTGTCGAATTGAACCATGCCTGTTATGTCAATTATACTAATCGCCTCATTGCTCTCGATTGGCTCCATAGGAGAATCAATTACCTCAAAAACACGGCTTGCACTTGCCCCTGCCGTTGCAGCCAGATTAACCAGAAAGCCTAGTCGTTGGACAGGGCCATTTAGCATCAAAACATAGGAAATCATGGCAAATAATGTTCCAACCGTGATCGTTCCATTCATTGCTAAGGGACCGCCAAACCATAGCAAAAGAAAGATACTCACGGCCAGAGTGAAGTTGAAAAAAGGCCAATTGTTAGCCCATATTCGAATCACTTTGTAACGTCTCTGAAACCAGGTGTCATTCTCGCGCTCAAATTTTAGTATTTCGTATGGTTCGCGGGCAAAAGCTTTAACAACTCTAATGCCGGTCAAACTTTCCTGCATCGTGGTGGCCAAAACAGCAATTTGCTCTTGGATACTCTTAAACATCGGCCTGACGAGTCCACCAAATCGAATGGTGGCTGCTACCAAAATTGGCACAGGAATCAAAGCTAATGCTGCCAACCTGACATCCTCAAAGAACATGGCCACGACAACTCCAACGAGCAAAAGAACAGTTCCCACAAGGTCCATTAGCCCAATTCCCACAAACCTCTCTGTTTCCGATATGTCGCTGGTCGCCCGGCTCATTAAGTCGCCAGTTTGAGTTCGATCATGATATGAAAACGGTAATCTCTGAACCCTATCAAAATATTCGTTTCGTAAATCATAGGCGACTCGATGAGTCAACCATTCGCCAAAAAATCTTTGCCCATAACCCGCAATAGCTCGGACCAGGCCTATGCCTAAGATAATGACACTGGCAGCCAGTAGTGCGGTTACCTCATTGTTAGCCAAGCCAATATCGATAGCACGTTTGATTACTTGGGGAATAAGTAGGTTGAGGATTGTAGCCACAATCATTGAGATGTAGGCTACAGATGCTTGTTTTCGGTACGGTCTTAGGTATCCGAGAAGCCGCCGATAAATATTTAGATGAAACTCCACATTGCACTCCAGCGGCCGCTCATAAGTATCGCTCTAGGGCAAGCCAATACTTTATCAAAACGAAATAATTGCCCCAAACCTACAAATATCAGAATACAATTGTATAGCTTGTCTGCCAAAGTGTTATATTTGCCTCTATAATGTCCTCGGCAACCCCCCAATCATGTAAATCCTGCTTTTTGGGTGCCTTGTTTGTCGGGACTGGTTTCGGGTAAACTCCTCATTGGTGTCGACCGAGAATGAGCCAGGCTAATCACTGGCTCACATTATTCTGCATAAATATATTGTAGGTAAACAAATGTTAAATAGACGATTAGGAAAATCTGGCTTGAAAGTAAGCGCGCTTTCTTTTGGTTCATGGGCTACATTTGGAAATCAGCTGGACGTAGATGAAGCAGAAACGTGTATGGTGGCCTCCTACGATGCTGGGGTAAATTTCTTTGATAATGCAGAAGCTTACCTTCTGTTGGCGATAGATTTAGTAGATCAGCTAGATGCTAGTGTAATAGACAAAATAGAGATGATCCTAGATAACAAACCTGAACAACCAGAATTCTAGATCGTCAAATTCAAGGATTTAGTCTGAAAAGGATTTGGAGTTGGAAAGGTTACCGATAACAGGGATACCGGTTGGCGATGTTCCGCCGGCCGTAATAGTTTGTGGGGATCCAAGCCGCGCAGAAAAAGCGGCTACTTTATTCGACTCGGCCAAAGTAATCAGCGCTAAGAGAGAATATACTTGCATCAGCGGCTATTTTGAGGGCATGTCTGTTGCGGCATGTTCACACGGTATTGGCGCGCCCGGAGCAGCTATCGCCTTTGAAGAGTTGATCCAGGCAGGAGCTGAACGAATAATACGGGTCGGTACTTGTGGTGCAATGCAGATGGAAATGATTGCTGGCGATCTGGTAATCGCCAACGCTGCTGTGCAAAATACGGGTTATGGGAATGAGACGGTGCCTTCTGGATTCCCGGCCGTAGCCGATCCAGAAGTAACGCTAGCCTTAAAGCAAGCAGCTATAGATGCCGGCCGAACATGCCGGATCGGCATGGTGCTGAGCCGCGACAACTTTTATCGTGGGGTTGACATTTCAGGCAATCCTGACTATGAGATAATGTCTCAAGCAAATGTCTTGGCAGTTGAGATGGAATGCGCGGCTTTATTTATAGTCGGTAGTTTAAGGGGTGTACAGACGGGCGCAATCGTTGCGGTGGACGGTAATGTTTTGGCCAGTGACGGAGAAAAAATGGACAGCTATGAGCCCGGCGCTGCCCCTGTGAAAAGCGCTATAATGAATGGTCTACAGATTGCTCTCTTCGCTTTGAAAAGGATAAACCGTGAATCTACCCGATAAGCGTCGGGCAATTCGATCATTGCTCGATGAACGCAGCCCTGAGGACGCGCAGGCTGTGTATTACGCCTATTATCATCCTGATGAAAAAACCCAGTTAATCACTTTCCCTAATGAGGATCCCCTGGCTCAAGGCTTCGTGTGTATGGCCCGAACAGGTATCGATCTCTTCCGTCCTCTTATTACAGTCCGGTTTCCCTCCAGCACTTATGGCGGGCAGATAGATATTGATCTTACGGCAGAGATGATTCATGCTTCGATTCCAGATGGAATGGGGGTCATTCTGAGCACTCTAGAGGACTACAAGCCTATCTTGGGAGCTTTATTTGAAATTCATAAGGAGCAGCGCTTGAAGGTATTTGCACTTAACCGGGCGCGTTTTGAACCAGTTATAAACGTTCTAGTGACCAAGGCCGAATCGTACAATGGTCTTCCTCGCTACATGATTCGTCAAACAGGTCAGACAGCAAATGGCGATTCGGGTGAAATATTGGCTTCGGCAGGAATAAACTGGCGATCTCCTCATTATGCGGAATTATATGTCCATACAAAATATTCCCATCGAAGACAGGGATTAGGTCTTAGTGTTGTTTCATCGATGGCCCAACATGTATTGGAACTAGGGCAAATACCGTTGTATGTGGCCAATGCCAGTAATGATGCCTCATTACAATTGGCGCGATCACTCGGGTTCGTTGATACCGGTGCGCGCTGGTTTCTTTTTGAGGGTATCGTGCGAGCGTAAATTTTATCTTGGGGCAATTATTGGCGGTAAAATTAGAGTAAGTGAAGTTTCTGACTAAGTACAATCATCGGTCAGGCAATCATAACCGTGAAAAATCCGAAAAAAGCAAGCCTTCCCTATAGACATGCTAAAGACCGCATGCTAGATTTAGAATATCTCTCATGCAGTATTCAAAAATGGAGGATTTGCGAATGGAACGCAAGCTTGGCAAAGTCAAGTGGTTCAGTCGTATTAAAGGTTACGGATTTATAGTCCCTAATGATGGAGAAAGCGAGGTATTTGTACACTACTCGGCCATAGAGGGTGAAGGTTATCGTAATCTCTATGAAGGGGATCAAGTAATTTATTACGAAGTAGATGTTGGTAAAGGACCACAAGCAAAACGTGTTAGCCAGCTTCATTCAATCTCCTAACCGGCTACTTCTTGATTAATAAACAAGAAGCCCGCTCGAAAGAGCGGGCTTTTTTTTGCTAACACGTTCAAATTATTCCAGAATCACCAAATCTGGACTACTTACGCAATTACAACTTATCGACGAAAATTTTGGCTACACCACTGTTGGCTCCACCCCAGCGGATGAGTAAATCGACTGACATAGGGAGGTATATCAAACCCCGCTGAATTAAGTGCGATTTACGCATATTCTTCTTCAAGTTGTCGTCTATCTTTTTATCGAATATCTGAAGCTGTTCGAAAGAAGTATCATCTTTGGCTAAGGCAGCATCAATGATCTGCGAGGCAATCAGGGCTGATTGGAGTCCATTATGAATGCCGCCACCTGTCAACGGATTGATAAGACCGGCCGCGTCACCGACCAACAAAGCCCCATCATAGGCGCGTTGCATAGACTGCGAGCCAAAATCCAACTGCCATTTGGCGATATCATTTAGCTTACCACCATTTTTTAAGCGCTTCTTTATTTCCGGCATTTCCAAGAATATATCGACCATGTCTTCCAGACTCTTGTCAATATCCTTATATTTATCGAGCCGCATTCCTAAGCCTAAATTTGCCCGTCCTTCCCCAACTGGGAATATCCAGGCATAACCAGGTAAGATCCCTTTGTACAAGTAGAATTCAACCTCGTGGGGCAACACCTCAATATCGGTAATATATGATCTTAAGGCGATTGCCCGATGGCTATCTTCGTGTTTATCAGGTCTTAAGGCTCTGGCAATAGACGAAGTTACGCCATCTGCTCCGACGACGACCTTGGAACGAACATCTTCCACCTTGCCATTAAAGCGTGCTTGAACGCCAACGACACGACCATCTTCGATTATGGGCCCTTTGACCAGGGCTTGTTGAAAATCAACGCCGCTATCTACCGCATGTTCTTGGATTAGAGAATCGAACTCAAGTCGAGGCACGACAAAAGAGTCCGCTCCATAATGATCACCCTTCTTCAGCTCTGCTTCCAGTATATGATTATTGGGGGAGCTTAGTAACAAGTGGTGAACTGGATAAAAATCGGCTGCTTTAACTCGGTCTTTCAAGCCCATGGAATAGAGTATTTCAATCGCGCTAGCTGGAATACCGTCACCACAAGCTTTATCTCTTGGAAACGATTGTCGATCTAGTAAAAGGACATCGTGACCTTGGTTTTTAAGGGCAATAGCGGTAGCTGCACCACTCGGTCCAGCGCCAACTACTATCACTTCTCTCTCCATCTCAAACTCCTTGTAGCCCGCACATGATCTCTAACTCATAATCTGCCTTCATCTGGGATTATTTGCTACCGATAAGGCGAGATCTTCATAGGTCTTCTTCTTCTCTAATCTTAGCTAATAGCCCACGACAGCCATCATTTACCAACTGAAAAACTTCTTCAAAGTTGTCATTGTAATATGGATCGGGTACGTCGTCCATACCAGCGTCGTCGGCAAAATCTAATAATTTATGCATTTGTCGGTGATAGCCAAAGCGTGACTGCAAATCGCGGATATTGCTCGTGTCCATGGCGATGACATAAGTATCAGCACCACTTACATCATCACGACTTACTTTACGCGCATGACCTTCATAGTCGATTCCATGTTGGGCGAGAACGCGCCGTGTACCACGATGAGCTGGTTCTCCAATGTGCCAAGAACCTGTTCCGGCCGAATCAACAAGGATTTCGTTTGCTAAACCAGCTTCATTCACCATGTGCTGAAAGACCGCCTCGGCCATTGGCGAGCGGCATATATTTCCTAAACATACGAATATCACATTTATGGTCATATAGTTTATCCAAGGTCAAAAATGAAGGATGGGTGGGTTGATACCCACTCATCCTTCATTTAGCGACAAATTGATTCCAAGTTGGCCTATAAGCCGCATTCTGTTCCTGCCGAAAGACAGGTAGCGATCATCTATCTTGGCGAACCATTGCTGGTCCGCTCACGCGGTCTACCCAGATGTCGTATGGAGCGAGCAACTCCACGGACCTGACCCGCCAATATTGGTGGGCAAGCCCTTCCATCCTGCTTGACCTTGCTCCAGGTGGGGTTTGCCGAGCCGGTGATATTACTACCACCGCTGGTGGTCTCTTACACCACCGTTTCACCCTCACCGGTTGCCTGGCAATGCCTGTTGCCACCGGCAATATACCTCTCTGTTGCACTTTCCGTCGGGTTTCCCCGCCCGGCTGTTAGCCGGCACCTTGCTCTGCGAAGTGCGGACTTTCCTCGACCGACTTTCATCGGCCGCGATCACCTAGCCAACTTGGCCGCAAGATACTATCACTGGGAATCCTCCTCGTCAAGCGTAAATCGTTTAGCATCTCATACCCTGGTAGAAAATTGCTCCACCTGGTAAAATCTGTCTCATGGGTGAAGATAGATTGTCGACGTCATCTAATTCAGAAGAAACGCAAAAAGTAGAAGTCGGTGTTTCATGGGCTGAATTAAGTGTACCATTCTTGATAATGGCCGTCGTTCTCGTTGTTGACCAGTTAAGTAAAGCCATTGTGGAATCATGGTTGCCCTTAAATTCTACTTGGGCGCCAATTCCTGGCATTGCCTCGTTGTTTCGTATTAGCCACGTTGCAAATACCGGGGCTGCTTTCGGCCTGTTTCCAACAGGCAGCGCTTTGTTTACCTTAGTTGCGATCGGTGTTTCTATCTTCATCATTATTTACAACTTTCGCTTACCAGCACACAATGCATTATACCGGGTAGCCCTTGGCCTCATGTTGGGTGGAGCATTAGGCAATCTAATCGATCGCCTACGGCAAGACCAAGTGACGGACTTTTTTGATTTTGGCCCTTGGCCGGTATTCAACGTGGCTGATCTGTGTATTGTATCTGGCGTGGTTCTCATGGCTTTTCTTATGTTCAGGGAAGAATGGAAAGGTATTCAAGCCGGGCGCCAATCTATACCGGTAGAGGCTACTGATGAATCAGGAAAATCAGAATCCGTGGAGGAGCAGAGTGTGTTTTTGAATGACTAACTCCTCTGTCATTCTCACCCTGCACGATCCAGGGGAGAGACTTGATCGTGCCCTCGCCAAAGCCTTACCCGATCTATCCCGCAGCCAGTGCCAAAAGCTTATCAAAAACGGTCATGTGACTATTTCTGGAAGCGCAGTAAAAGCAGGCCAAAGAGTTGCTGATGGCGAGGTTGTCACTATCTTTTTGCCCCCTGTGCAATCAGCTGGACTAATCGCTGAGAATATCCCTCTTGACATTCGTTATGAAGATGACGATATCATCCTGATTAACAAGCCAGCTGGTATGGTTGTGCACCCTGCACCTGGGCATGAGTCTGGCACGCTCGTTAACGCGGTCTTAGCACTCTGTCCGGATCTGCCAGGAATCGGCAATGAGAAAAGGCCAGGGGTTGTTCATCGACTCGATAAAGACACTTCTGGTCTGATCGTAATGGCAAAGAATGACGGTGCTCTTCATCACCTGCAACAGCAATTCCAAGATCGTACGGTTCGTAAGTGCTATCTGGCACTCGTACACGGCCGAATTGCTTATCCAGAATTTCTTATCGACGCTCCCATAGGTCGTGATCTCCGGGATCGAAAAAGTATGTCGGTCATCCGACCAGATTCATCGGCCCGGTCCAGGCCGGCTCAAACACAGGTGACCTTAAGAGACCACCAGGCTGATTATTCTCTATTAACTTGCATGCCCTATACGGGACGAACCCATCAGATTCGCGTTCATCTCGCCTATATAGGACATCCAATAGTCGGGGATTCTGTCTATGGACAAAAAAAGAATAACCAGATGCTCGGTCGCCAGTTTCTCCATGCTTACGAGTTGTCGTTCAAACGCCCCTCTGATGACACTCAGCTATCCTTCAAAGCAGAATTGCCTCCCGAATTATCAGAAGTTTTGAATAATATTGGCTTGGCTAATTGAAAATTGCAGGGAAATTGTAAGGAGATAACAAGTTTTTTTACGGTTGGTGTCTTTTGAACTTTTGTTAGCTAAAGGAGTTTGACAAAGGAACTAACGGCCCTTTTTTGGTCCTTTTATCGGTAGACTAATATAAAAAGCGCTACCGACCCCCAGTCGACTTTCACACCAGGCACGCCCTTCATGTCTCGCAGCAATTGATTTCACAAGCGATAATCCCAGCCCCGAGCCTTTTATTTGAGGTTTGCGCGGTTCTTGTACTCGGTAGAATTTTTCGAACAATCGCAACTGATCTTGCCTCGAAATACCTGGCCCATTGTCGATAACACCAATGACTATTTCGTCGCCTTCTTGCTCGGTAAACATCAATAATTCACCACTATCAGGTGCGTATTTAATAGCATTATTTACGTAGTTGGCAATCGCCTGGCGGACAAGCGCACTGTCGGCCGTAAACACAAACAGATCTTCGCCAGGCCGGCTGACCAACTGGATACCGTTTTCGCTGGCTGGTTGTCGATATTCATCCAACAAACTGGCTAATACTTCTTCAACCCGAACAGGCCCTAATTTCAGGTCAACTCCTGCTTCTAATCGGCCCAAGTCAAGAAGATCGTCAACCAGAATAGTCATTTGCCTTATGCCACCCAATATTTTATTCACGTAGGCTTCTTGTTTCGGTTCCAGATCGCCTACCATTGGCAACATGGTCGCGTACCCTTGCATATATGTAAGCGGGCTGCGCAAATCGTGGGAGACCGTTGCCACAAATTCGGACTTCATTTCATCCAGTTCTTTCAAATGAGTGATATCTCGTAATACCGCCACACGGCCGATAGCTTGGCCTTCATTATTTACGATGGTCGACGCGCTCGTATACATTACCCGGCCATCTTCAGTGGCTACCTCCACTTGGTGCGTTTTTTTGGAATCAGTTGTTAATGCCATCACCAACGGCTTAAGAGCGATAACTGAATCAACGGGCCGCCCAATAACTTCGGCCGCCTCCAATCCAAAATTCTGTTCCATTGCTGGATTTATAAGCAAGATCCTTTCAGTTTGGTCAGTAACAATAACAGCATCCGAAGTGCTGGTCAGGACTGCCGCCAAACGGCGACGACCACCTTCGGCCAGAGCATATAAACGAGCATTTTCTACTAGTACAGATGCCTGGCTTGACAATGTGCGCAAGAAACTAAGTTCAATATTGTCAAATATGTGGGATTGACGATACGTAAGCCATAAAACACCTCGAAAACGTTCGCGGGTTATTAACGGCAGGGCAATTAGAGCTTTGGGTGGATCATTCCCCAAGTGTTCATTGTTGAGTACTTTTCCTACCTCACGAGGATCCGAAAGGATCATTTCGTTTTGGCGTCGTAGAAGCCTCATAATGGTTCGATCATACTTGGCCATCTCTGAGCTTGAGGGTCCTTCGGCATAGGTAAGGGGTTGTCGACCAGTAGGATTTAAAACCACGATGCGTGCCCCGGCTGCCCCCGTACCGCGTAAAGCTCCTCTTAGAACGGTAGGCATCCCTTGTCCCAAATCGATGCTTTGAGATACATCCTGGCTAACAAGCAAGAGCAAAGATAGCTCATCTAGGCGTCTTTTGAGCGAAAGTTGCATTTGACCGAAGGCATGACCTAGACGACCGATTTCATCATCACCTTGAGGATTGATTGAAGTGGTAAGTTGGCCACTGGCTATATCCTGAGAAGCACGCAATAGATCCATTAATGGTCTGGTTACGCTCCGGCCTAGGAATAACAAAAACCCAGCTGTAACTAACATGGCCATTAGTAACACCCCTGCCAACTGGGCGGAGATCTTGAGCGCCTGACCCAAAACAAGTTCATATGGTAGTGTAATCACTACTTGCCAAGGATGATCGGGGCCATTCTGATAATACACCAGGTGGCGAGTATTTGTGCTTCCCTGAGGGCCGATAAATATCGAACCCTGTGTGATTTCACCATTCAGATCCATTTGCTGACCGTCTGGTGATGACCAATTTTTGAGCACATTTGCTGCATCTGGATGGCCAATGATCAGATTCTGTTCGTCAACTATAAAGCCAACACCCTCCCCTAAAGTGCCTTGTAATCCTGTTACCAATCCTCCTAAAGCTACATCAGGAACTCGTCCAACTAGTGCCGCCGAAGGTTCTTCATTGGCATTAAAAATAGGCATCACAATGCTAAGGACGAAACTACCGTCCTCCATTTCTTGGGCGGAACTAAAACTAGGCGCACCGCTCAGGAGGGTCTCTTCCACTGCTATCCCCTCTTGCGTAGTTAACCCATCAGCCGCGGCATCCGGGATGCCGGTTACAACATTGCCCTCCGGATCGACCAGAAACAGCGATCGAAAATGTGGTCCCGATAAAAATAGTTGCTCTAAGACAGCTCGCTGGGTTGCAGTATTTCCTGATCTTAGCCCTTCAATCTGACTAGTTCGAGCGAGTAAATATTGGCGGTCATCACGAAAATCCGGAATTCTGGAGGTTACAGCTTGAGTGTCTCGAGCCATTTGTTCAACAGCAAGATCCAATGATAGATTGATGGCCAAGTCAAAACCAATGACGATAAGTAGAAAGCTTAATAAACCCGCAAAAACAAGAAATGTTGTCACCAATCTTGTGTTGAGACTCAGTGATAAGGGTGATAATCTAGTTGGTCGAAGCAGTCGCAACTGAGGTAATCCTAACAATACGAGACTTACAATTACACCGCCCAATAATCCCTCGACTAGTAGTGGCAGGATATTGGCGCGAGTCGTTGAGAATGCCAAATCCAAGGCCTCTAAATTACTTGCGCCTACATCCGAATAGGCGAAGGTTGCCAAACCAATCAAAGGCAAAAGTACAAGGGCACTGAATAACCCGGCGATCACAGGATTTCGAAACCAACTGTAAAGCCGCCCACTATAGTTTTGCTGCAATAAATAGGCGCCAATAATTGCCGCAAAAGCATAATTAAAAGGATCAGTTACTTGATGAGTTTGCCATAAAGCCCGGCCTAAACCACTGGTAAAGCCTACGAGAAGTGCTGCCAAAGGGTTTAATGTTGCACCTGCCAGTAAGAAGGCTACAAAACCAATAGGGGCCAGAAGGGCAACTGAATTCTGGGCACTCGAAAACGGAGGAAGTTGGCTCTCGCTCGATATGACAACTAAAAAAAGCTGGCTAAGTATCATGGCGCTAGAGGCCAAAATCAGCGTAAATACCCCTTTTCGCCAACCAAGCTGCCAGAAATCCCGGCGTCTGGATATTACTCCTAGCAAGAACAATATGACATACGCCGCTAAGATGATGTAACCTATGGAGCGTTCTGGCAGCGCCAAGCCCGGTTCGGAGGTTGCCCCCCACAACACAAGCTCCATTCAGACCTCATTTCAGACGTTTGGTCTGCTAATTGGTGTCGACGAATAATTTGGCCACGAGAAATAATGTTGCTAAATCACAACATTATGGTAATTAACTTGAAGTATATCATCGCCGCATTTGACCCGCAATATTCATCGAGTCATTATAACTGATTTGTCATTTGATTCTTTGTTTAATATCATCTCCTAGGGTTCCGGTCAGGAAGGGACACTTCATTAGTAACCAAGTATGTCAATTCATGGATTCGAGACGATTTCCCTATACGGTACTCATCGGTGTGGTTTTGTTGACGCTCCCCTGCTATTGTCTGGGTTTTGCAGCGTATTTCGCAGCTCCTGGTCCTGTGCCTACTCTCCCACCTCCCGTTGTAACAGTAACATCTTTGCCGACAGTCGAAGGAGTGCCTGCTACGTTCACACCTGGGCCAACGCTGCAGGCAACGGCTACTTTGACAACCGTGACCTCAACGTTACCATCAACGCCCGCACCTTTTGAAACCGAGACTAGATTGCCCACGCTGACCCCGTCGATAACGCCAAGTGCATCTGCAACTCCAACTTCTTCACCGTCGTCTACATCAACATCGACTGCTACTTCCACTTTACAAGCTACAGAAACACCTTCTGCAACATCAACGGCTACGGTCCCAGCCACTGACACGCCTACTTCAACGGCGCTTCCAACAGATACGCCTACCGCATCACCGTCGCCATCATCCACCGTTACATCAACTGTGTCACCACCCGCGACAGCCACTCCAACAGAAACGTCGACATCTACAGCAACAGTCCTGCCAACTGAGTAAACTGAGAGGTAAAAAAAATATTATGGCCTTGGACACATACGAATTAATGAAAGAGTTGACAGAAACGCCTGCTCCATCCGGTTACGAGACGCGTATTGTTGAGACAATTAGCGATATTTGGCGACCATTTGCAGATAATCTAAGTGTAGATCGTGTTGGCAACCTTGTGGCTATCAAAGAGGGCTCTGGTAAACAGCCGAGACATCGTCTCCTTCTCGCCGCCCATATGGACGAAGTAGGGCTGATGATTAAAGCAATTGAGAAGTTTCCAAAGGGGATTGGTGGTCATGGATTTTTACGAGTGACCAATGTAGGTGGCGCCGACCAGCGGCACATGTATGGCCAGACTGTCCTTGTTCACGCAACCGGCGGCCGAGATCTTTTGGGGATCATTGGTTCCCTCCCGGCAAGGATGTTACCTGAGACAGTACGCAACAAATCATTTGGTTACGATGAGTTGGTTATCGACCTCGGACTTTCGTATGATATGCTCGTTGAAGAGGTCAGTGTGGGGGATTTTGTTAGCTTCCGCCAGCCAATGCGAAAGTTACTTAATCGACGGATCACCGGCAAAGCTCTGGACAATCGAGCCGCAGTAGCTGCTACTGCTCTTTGCCTGGAACACCTGATGGAACGCCAGCATGAATGGGATGTAATAGCTGTGGCCACTACCCAAGAAGAAACAGCGCTATTAGGTGGCTATACGAGCGCATTTTCTCTGCAGCCGGATATGGCCGTAGCTATAGACGTTACACATGGAAAAGGACCTGGAGTAAAGGATGATGATGCCTATGATCTGAATGGGGGGCCTGTCCTCGGATTAGGATCAAATGTTCATCCAGGTGTTTTTCGTAGATTAACCGAAACTGCTTCGGCCATTGAGATGAAATATCACATTGAACCGCACCAGAGATTCAGTGGCACAGATGCGCAGGGACTGCAAATGGCCCGGGAGGGAATTCCGACAGGACTCGTGGGAATACCCTTGCGTTACATGCACACAAATGTGGAATCCTTGGCTCTGGCAGATCTGGAGCGAGTCGGTCGTCTATTGGCCGAATTCATTTCCCGGTTGGACGGCGAGACAATGACAGAATTAGTTTCAGAGATGATTGACTAAACTCTATCGAGGTCGTGATGAAGGACCATGGCTAGAGGGCCATTTTTTCGGCCGCTTTACCAGACAAGGATTGGAGTTATGAATGAACTACTAAAGCAGCTAACTGAGACAAATGGGGTTGCAAGCAATGAAAAGCCCATTCGAATGTTAATCCGCGATCTAATTGCCGATCATGTAGATGATTGGCGGGTCGATACTCTGGGAAATCTAATCGCTAGCAAAAAAGGAACTGGGGAAACTGATCTTCGTATCATGGTGGATGCGCATATGGATGAAGTGGGCCTCATGATTACTGGATACGACAGCGATGGCTCTTTTAAGTTCAAGCCTGTTGGCGGCTTTGATGACCGAGCTCTTTTAGGCAAGGTTGTTCAAGTGGGAGGGAATAATCTTATTGGAGTAATCGGAGCCCGTCCTGTTCATCTATTGAAGAGGAGTCAAAGCGTCAATTTGGTGAAGGCCGAATCCATGCGCATCGATATCGGGGCGAAGTCTAAGGAAGAAGCTCTTCGTAAAGCTAAAATTGGCGAGACAGCGACTTTCGTGACTAATTATGAAGAAATGGGCGACATGGCCATAGCCAAAGCCTTCGATAATCGTGCTGGATGTGCTGCATTAATAGAATTATTGAGAGGTAATCCATATCCGTTTGATCTTGTGGCTACATTTACTGCACAAGAGGAGGTAGGTACCCGGGGAGCAAAGGTGGCGGCCTTTGGCATCAGTCCCGATGCTGCTCTGATTCTTGAGTGTACCCCGGCTTATGATTTGCCTAATACGAGAGATGTCAGTCCTAACGTTTCGCTTGGCAAAGGACCATCAGTTTATGTGATGGATACCAGCACGATTCAGGATCCACGACTTGTATCTCATATTACGCGAACAGCTACGACCCATAATATACCATACCAAATTCGTCGTCCTGGTGGAGGAGGAACGAATACGGCTGCCATACAACGGTCCGGAATCGGCATTCCTGCAGCCACTATCGCTACACCCGCCCGCTATATTCATGGACCAGTTTCGATGATTAATCTGAGAGACTACGAAAACGTGGTTGCACTTGCTGAAGCTAGTTTACGATCCTTCACCTGGGATGTCTTGAAGCGCCAATAAGTTGAGGTGCGTGCATAGCATTGAAGGCATTGGTTGGTCTTAATTAGGAGACCGTCCTTTTTTATAGACGTCACCTCGGCGGCATTTTCTCAGCGGATTTCTTTGTCAGAATTGACCACAATAACTAGTATGATAATTAGAGCGTGAGTGATATTTTTTCGTTATGTAAATGAACTACAGGCTTTTCGACCCGAGTGTCCGAAAAACAATCTTACTATCCGGGTACAAGTGGATGGCAATCGTTAGTCAGTTTTCTTGTCATTCATCGTAATTTGGAACAGAGGTAACAATATGAACGAATTGATAAAGAAGTTAGTAGAAGCATACGGACCATCCGGTTTTGAAGACCAGATACGAGACATGGTTCATTCGGAGATTGAATCATTCGCCGATGATGTAAGTGTAGACGCATTAGGGAACCTGATAGCTTTTAAAAAGGGAGATGGTACCGGACTAAAGGTGATGATCGCCGCTCACTTGGACGAAATCGGCTTGATGGTATCCCATATCACTGAAAAGGGTTTTTTGCGTTTTACCAATATAGGCGGGATTTATCCTCACACGCTAATGGGAGGCAGGGTGCAATTTGCAGATGGCACATTGGGCACTATTTACAGCGAAAAACTTGAAAATCGCACGAAGGTGTGGGCCCTAGACAAACATTATATTGATGTTGGAGCAGTCGATAAAGCCGGATGTCCAGTGGAAGTTGGCGCTGCAGCGGGTTTCGAAAGATCATTTTTCGCTCAAGGTGATCGGTTGATAGCCAAGAGTATGGACGATCGGATCGGTTGTGCAGTTGCCATTGAGGCACTTCATCGTCTAGATAAATCGCCACATGATCTTTATTTTGTTTTTAGTGTACAGGAGGAAGTTGGCACGCGGGGTGCACAAACTGCTGCGAATGCCATAAACCCGGATGTTGGTATTGCGATAGATGTGACCGGTACGGGTGATACGCCTGAGGCTCGAACGATGGCCGTTGAGCTAGGAAGCGGTCCGGCAATCAAAGTGCGAGATTCTGGAATGATTTCACATGCCGGGCTGGTCCGTCAAATGCGACGAAGAGGAGATGAGCAAGGGATTCCTTATCAGCTTGAAGTTTTGGATGGTGGAACTACGGATGCACGTTCTATACAAATCGCCGGGGCAGGGTGTGCCGCAAGTTGCATCTCGATTCCTTGCCGATATGTCCACAGCCAAAGTGAAATGGTGCATGCCGCAGATGTTGAGAATTCTGTCAAATTATTGCTTGCGATTTTGGAAAAGCCGATTGAGCTCTAAATATTTGCGGCAATCAATAGCGAATTCCAAATAAACGGACGCCAAACCAACAGAGTGTTAGAGTAGGTATAATTTGCGTGCCTGGTATTAGTGCCTCGACCGCGGCAACGCCACGCAGTGCCTTCAATCCCAAGCGGTCCAATATTGCCCAGCTAAGTGGAGCTGCCAATACATCCAGCGCCAGGTCAAGCAAATCGACGGCCACAACCACAAGTAGCGGCGTATAATGTAAAGTTTCGGCAAAAGTCGCATTTTCAGGTATATCGATTCGCCTCATCCGATGAGCAAATAGCAATAAAAGGCCGCCACCAACCAGAAGGCTGATTATCAGTATTAAGCCAATGACGATACCCGCATTTCGCAGTAATTCTACGCTCATTTTTTCCTCAGTAGCTTAATACCTGCCAGACAAAGATTAGTAAAATCAACAGCCCACTTACTAATTGCAACATAGTTGCCACACCCCAGCCTACAACTCCTCCGAAGCTGGCTTTCCTTGCTCGAGTCCAATCACGATATTTATGGTATTGTCCGAGAAATACCCCGATGGCATATCCAAGAATACCGCCGATGAGATTGCCTATGATCGGTAAAAGCGATCCAAACAGAAAGAATCCAATTATTCCACCTATCATACCGAAAAACATAGCCCGACGAGCCGCACCGCTTTTTTTTGCGCCTAGTAAACTCATCCAGATATCGGCTGTGCCAGCAACAATTGCCAAGAGAGTCACGATTACAAAAGCCACCCAGCCAATAGCTTCAAAACCGTCGACAATGGCATAGGCCAGCACGGTGAGCCAAATAAGGAGAATTCCGGGAAGTATAGGAACGACAATTCCTGCAAGGCCGATTAGAATAAAGGCCACTGCGATGCCAAAGGCCAATGCCTCTAATAGGATAGATAGATCGGGCATAATTTAGGGACTAGAATCATCCGAAAACATAATGTGCCCAAACAGTATTTGAGGTCCAAGGTCTATCTGATTAGGCACTTTGTCAGTCTTGCTCTTCATAAAAACGCTCTTTGTTGGCCCGGATCCATTCTGGCTCTAATATCGGTCATACAAATAAAAACTTTTCAGCCAGAAATCATGTGTCCTTGCTGGTAGTCAAGATCAACCTGTTAATTAGGAACAGTCCTATTTCGTAACATCAGCGCGTAAAAATGGTTCCCAAGCTACAAAGAGTGGTACGCTTTTAGCAAGCGTTGGAATAAACTAGCTAGATGTGGCCGCAGGGACGCCATTTGGCCTAAGCCTAACTCGTTCAATTCCTGGTCACTCATTTTGGTGTAATCGGCCCAAACTTCTCTGTTGACATAATCTAGATCGAGCCATTTATTGAATCGAGGGAGCCAATTGACTATTGTATAGAAACAACGCGCCGCAGGAATCGATTCTCGAACGGCTCGTGCGTCGAAGCGATTGCCCAAACTGTGACCCATGCCCAAGAGATATGTGTCAACAATCGTTTCCTCGCTAATCAGCCAATTTTCGCGTTGTCGCCAAGCGCCGTCTGGCGTTTCTATAATATTGAATTGCTCGATAAAGCTTACTAAATCGTAAATTCCAGGACCGATTCTGATGTCCTCCCAATCGACCAAAATAGTCTCTCCGAACAAACTGATAAACCATTTCTTAGGTGCCGGATTGCCATGCAATAAAGTGGACGGCGCCTGGCGCAATGGATAAAGTACTGGGACGGGATCATCGAGTAAATCTGAAAGTGCCACAATGTGTTCTTGTTCTAGTACTCCTGGCCATCCACCAACCCTTTGAATCGCTTGAAGACCTGATGCCGCCTCTTGAAATATCGGGGCCAATTCACCGGCTGTATTTAGCGCATGCTCGGATATAAATGGGAGGGCCGCGCGTTGTGCTTCATCTATACGAAGATCTTGAGATCCAGGTTGCAAAGCCTTCATTTCGAAGGCTTGTTCCTCTTCCACACCGAACGAGGTATGACTTGAGGGGAAGTTGTCACTGAGGCTTGTTTCTAAACCAAATTCCGTTAGATGTGATTCCCGTTCCCAGAATTCTGAATGCAATAAGATCAGCTGATCGATGATTGATTCCACATCGACGGCTGTCCATTTATTCATTGGCCAGTCATTATAAACTTCGTCAAGGACGACCCAACTATGATCTCCCGCAACATGACTTATCCAGCAATAAGGCGTCATTGACGATAGATGTGGCGACAAGTCAGCGAAAAAAATTGCTTCAGTGGCGTTGGTATTCTTGCCAACCAGAATGGCCGCCTCTTCATACCCAGCCAACTGCAATAGATATCGTTCGCCGTTAGGCATCAGGAGCTGCGGTTCTTTTTTGACGCCAGTCACTACAGTACCTCGAGTAGCCGGATTCTGAGATAACAAACGACTCCAGGCGCTAGGGCGCTGTCTTTTTAATTCGTCAATCTTAACCATACTTGCAGACATTGTAAGGAGCTATAGTTATTTAGCAAACAAATTAGGTACAGATCTCATATAAATTAATCTATTAGAAATTTTTTCCTAACACCTTGTTTGTCCAGGAAGTCCTGCCAATATGACTGGTCAGCTATATTTCGTGCTGAATTGCCAAAGGGTATAATGAGTATATGTTGCTAATATTGACCCACGAGAATGCTGATTTTGACGCTATTGCCTCACAATTAGCGGCCCATAAGCTTTATCCTCAAGGAGTTCCACTATTGTCATGGCGCGTCAATCGAAATGTAGAGCAATATTTAACGCTCTTTTGGGATGCGTTCCCATTCATGCGGCCAGGAGATTGGCAACGGAAGCGAATTGACCGGGTTGTTTTAGTAGATACCCAAGCCCTTCCAAGTGTACGTGGCTTGCGGCCGGACCGTACCGAAGTTCAAGTGATTGATCACCATGGCCTTGCCGATCAAGGTAATGAGCACTGGTCGTATCATATCGAGCCTCTTGGAGCCACTACTTCACTCTTTGTAGAAATGCTTCAGGAAGGCGGTTTGAATTTGAATGTAAACGAAGCGACACTTTTACTCTTAGGAATACACGAAGATACAGGATCGCTTGTTTACGATACAACCACCGCGCGGGATGCCCAAGCTGCTGCTTGGTTGTTGGAACAAGGCGCCCAACTAGGGGTCGTCCGTCGCTTTCTGAATATTCCTTTATCTGATGAACAGCGACATCTTTTTGACTTAATGCAAGATGCTGCCGAGTGGAAGAGAGTTGAAGGTCAAGATATAGTTTTCTCTGCTGTCGTCGCACCCCCGGAATTTGACGATGAAATTTCTGCTATCGCTCATCGCATGCGCGATACTTTAATGCCTGCTGGGATGATTCTTCTGGTTGAACTTAAGCACAACCACGTTCAGTTGGTCGGCCGCTCTAGCACTGACAGCGTGGATGTATCTATCTTAGCGCGCGAATTTGGAGGGGGTGGACACAGTAGGGCCGCGGCCGCGACCATCATGGATCGTGAACTAAATGATGTGGCTAAAAGAGTTGGGGAGCTGTTACCACAGATCGTCAAACCGATGGCCAAGGTTGAGCAGATAATGTCCTACGGTCTTCAAACTATCTTTGCGGATGATAGGGTGAGCAACGCAGCCGAACAAATGCAGCGATTCGGTCATGAAGGTTACCCAGTGATCGATCCCGATAATGATCAGCTTGTGGGTCTCTTAACCCGGAGATTGGTCGACCGCGCTATGAATCATCAATTGGGTGAATTGCCGGTCAAACAGGTCATGCGCGCCGGCCGCGTTTTCGTCCGCCCATCTGATTCTGTTGAACGAGTACAACGGCTCATGATCCAAGAAGGGTGGGGGCAGATTCCAGTTTTTTCCGATGCTGAACAGCCATCCGATCAATCAGAGTTAATCGGCATCGTTACAAGAACGGATCTTATTGCCCTCTTTAACAAAACAGAGGAGTCATTTGTTGAGCCTGACCTCCGAGAATTGATGGTGTCAGCCATGCCTCAGGCAGTCTGGGATATGGTTCAAGAAATTGGTGACATTGCGGGACATATGGACTTGCCGCTTTATTTTGTCGGCGGTCTGGTTCGAGATCTCATCCTCGGAATCGTCCCTGTTGACCTGGATATGGTAGTTGAGGGGGAAGCAATAAACCTTGTGCGCTCTTTGTGCAATCGTTTTGGAGGTGATATACGAAGCCACGCCCAGTTTGGGACGGCGAAATGGATTCTTACCCAAGAAGTTTGGCGGGGTGTTTCTCCTCAGGCGCCTCTAAACGAACTGCCTTTGACCATTGACTTCGTTTCAGCACGTACTGAATTTTATCGGCGGCCGACAGCGTTACCTGAGGTAGAGAGGGGTTCGATAAAATTAGATTTGCACCGACGGGATTTCTCAATCAATACCATAGCCGTACGCCTAGATGGCGCCCATTTAGGTCAATTATTAGATTTTTATGGTGGACTTCGTGACCTTAACTCAGGCCTAATACGAGTGCTACATAGTCTCAGCTTTGTGGATGATCCAACCCGCATTCTTCGAGCAGTTCGTCTTGAACAGCGACTCGATTTCAAGATTGATCTTCGGACGGCTGAACTTATTATGGTCGCCCTGGAGATGTTGGATCGGGTAACTGGGGTACGCGTGCGTAACGAATTGGAAATGTGTTTGCGTGAGGGCAAACGGATAGCCATCATGGCGAGGTTGGCGGAAATGGGCGTCTTGGCTCAGATTCATCCTGGTTTGACCTGGCACCCCCAAACGGCCGATTATTTTCATCAGGCTGACCAGGTATTGGTCGATCCTCTTTGGGCAGAAGCCCTCGGTGGTGATTCACCAGTTTTTGTCTATTTCGCTCTTATGCTTCTCCAACTGCCAGCAACCATTCAGGGGGAAGTAATGAGTCGTCTAAAAGTTAGAAAGTCAACCCGTGAAGATTTATTGTCTTCGCAGTCCCTTTTATCCGAAGTATCAACCCTGCAAGGAAATGTCTTACCTAGCCAAGTGGTGTTTTTACTGCGTTTTTATTCTCAACGCGTCCAGTTGGTAGCTTTAGCGATGGTCGGCCTTGATTCAGATATTGGACAATATATTGATCGCTACCACCGGGAGTGGCGTCATATCAGCTCTTCGCTAAATGGAAATGATTTATTGGCTATGGGATTGAAACGTGGACCTCGGGTAGGGATAATACTCGACCAACTGCTAGCTGCGCGACTGGACGGTGAAATCTTAGACGAGTCAGGAGAGCGTAAGTTAGCGAATGCAATGATAAATTCAGGGCAGCTGGATCTTGAATATTGATGGCTCTGCAATGATAGTGTTCTGAAAATGTTGGAGGAGCAGGTCAGCGCTAAGGCATTGCGATTTTTAATTTTGTAAACGCAATGCCAAATCTTGGTTAAGGAGATCTTCCAGAAGTGGATTTACCGGCTCTTCATTATCATACAACACAGCTTGCAGACGGGGTGCATGCTCTGATTCATCTACCTCATGGGTGGGGTATCGGAAACGTGGGAATTATTGATTTGGGTGATCAAACCCTATTGTTTGACAGCTCAATGACCCCAGCTTCAGCTCTCGAAGCCAAGCATATAGCGGAACGAGTGACTGGACGATCTGTTGACATAATCCTTAACAGTCATTACCACAACGATCACATCTGGGGTAATCAAATATTTCCAAGACAAACCCAGATTGTTTCCTCCACGAAAACTCGAAACCTTATCGATTCCGAAGGAAGGGAGGAACTCTCATGGAATCTTGCTAATGCCTCTGAGCGTTTAGTTGACATAACAAATCAATATGAGAGTGAGTCAGACACGACGCTCCGTGAAGATCTGTCAAAATGGAAAACATATTATGAAGCTTTAGCTGTGAGTGTTTCAGAAATTGAGGTCAGAATGCCTGATCTGACCTTTGATCACCACCTTACATTCCATGGCTCCAAACGATCAGCCGAAGTGATAACATTTCAAAATGGCCATACGGCTGATGATGCGATTTTGTTTTTGCCGGAAGATGGTATCGTCTTCATGGCTGACCTGTTGTTTGTCGATAGTCACCCATTTTTGGTTGAAGCCGAACCTGATAAGGTAATTTCAATTCTCGACGAGGTCTTAGAATTAGGTATGGATATATTTGTTCCTGGACATGGATCTTTAGGCACAGAAGCTGATCTGAACCTCATGAAAGAATATGTGCATAGTTGCCAAGCTCTTTCAGGTGAGTTCTTGGGCACCAATCTTCCCGCGACCGACATTGATGAGATTCCCATTCCTACCAAATTTGATAGTTGGCAATTTAGTAATTTCTATTATTTAAATTTGAGATATATGGTGAGCCGTTTCCAAAGGTAAACCGCGAATTATCCTTCATCTGCTGATAGCCTAGAATGTGGAAACGGTCCCAGCTTCTTCACCATATTCATGCCATTCACCCGATGCCAGATAACCTACTGTCTCGTCTTTGGAACCATCCATCAGGATCGTTAATCTTCGGTCAGCCGCTTCATTCTGCACATCGATTACTTTCAGGTACATAGCCAGTGATTCATCTGTAGGAGAAATGGCAGCCAAAATGTTGTTAGCATTGGTGAAGAAGTCCCAATTAAATGTCCCTCGTTTATTGGCCAGGTGCAAGGGCAGAGAATATATTCCTGTTTCTACTAGATCCTGGTAAAAGTGAGTGCCGTAAGAAAGTTCCGGAACCCCATCGTCTGATGCCACAGCAATTTCGACCAGGGCCTTTGTGTTGTAAAAATCCGCATAACTGACCCGAACACCTAAATCGATATTGGCGCTTCCCCATCGTCCCGGCCCCATCATTATGAATTGCTTATTCTCTAGCTGTTTATTCAACCTTCCAATGGCTCGCCCTATCTCCAACTTTACAGCTCTGTCGGAAATCATTGGATATTTTTGGGGATCAACGAATATGATGAAGCGTATTCCTTCTGCCTTTCCATCTGGAACTAACTCATGAGAAGAAAATAGAATATCTTCATCTTTGAGGTCGGATGGGATTTGAACCGCAACCTCCATATCTCGCTCGCTGAGTGGCCGACACTGGAGAAGGTTTAGTTTATACTCGGGTTGCGGATAATTTGAAATGATATCAACTGTAAATTCAATATCAACCGGTCGATCGTACCCCTGTTCTAAACGCATCAGTGTTGTCCGCATTAATTTCACGAAGGGCCGATCCTTTGTTAGAAAATCAAAGGTCATTAACAGATTTTCCGTATTTTCTAAACCGCTTGTCGATATAATATTGCGCACATAATCGCCCTGATCTATGGAGACGATATAACGCGAACAGGCATAACCATGATCAATTACCTCGGATAATACATCGCGCATTGGGAGAGTCTTGAATGTATTGTCCTCTAGATCGATCACGTCAACATATCGCTGAGAATAGCGACGGATCGCTTTGGCCGTCGTTTCCGGTCGTAGTTCTGGATGACTCAAGGCTACGACCCGCGTGTAGTCATTTTCAACCCTATCGACTGCCCTGGTCCCCAACCCCCAGACCATTCGCAAGAAACCATCCTCTCGCCTTATGTTTGGATTCCAACGGAAATTGTTTCGGCTAAATCCCACACCCGCTACAGAAGGAAAGAAGTATCGGCCATATGGTTCTCCGATTACCGTTTGCAATAATATCGCCATTCGCTCATCGTAGTCGATGAGTTGGTGTTTTTGACGATATAGTATTGCATCCGGATTTAGGGTGCTAGCGTATATTCTACTGATCGCCTCCAATAAATTTTTCAAGTTTTCTTCAGGACCACCCTGATTAGGACAAAAAAAACTTTCATACTTGCCAGCAAATGAGAATCCAAAATTATCTTCTAGCAGACTGGATGAGCGTACAATTATTGGTACTTGGCCAATTTGCTCTAACACGTCTCGCAACTGATCGATTACTTTTTCAGGAAACTTGCCTTTTAAGTGTGCCCTTACCACCGTAGGATAATCTTTTCTAATTTCATCCAACGGTCGGTATTTCTGATTCATTAAATGATCCATTTTATTTAACAATCTGAATTCATATATCACTTCTGTGCCAATGAAATATGATTCAGGGATCTCGATCTGTTGACTTATATTTGGGCCAATCTGTGGACCTTTTTGCTGGAGAATCTTCCAGGCCAACAACATTCCTGCCGCTTTGCCACCGATCTTTCCCCGGCCGATTCGGCGACGATGGATTTTTTGCAAATCGGCGATGTCAAATACCCTGCGAGCCACCCCAATATAAGGAAGCTGGTCGCTAATCATCCCTTTTATCAAAACTGCTTTGATCTCTTCTAAATGGTGGCCAATCTGCTCCCGCTTCGATGGCGGCAAAGACTCATATAGAAGTCCTTGCCGAAACAGCATCTCCCAGGGAGCAAGTTCCGGATTAAAAGCAAGCTCAATTTCCGATGCTGGAGACGGTTGGTCGCTTAACGTCTCCTGGATGACTTGCTCGAATAAATTTGGAGGAAGGTTGAAACCAAAATAGAAATCAGTCTGATATGCTCGTATTCGCGCCTTTCGATCCTGCCACACACCAGCCGGCTCTTTTCCAAACGGATCGTATACGCCTTCTCGTTTCTGGGACTCGATGGCCTTTTGTTTAACTTCAGCTTCAAAACCATCCCGGCTAATAATTCCTCTCCGGAAAATCTCTTCACGCATGTTATCCCGGATCTTGTCGGCCAAAATCGGATACTGCGCCAACTTTATGTAAATATCTATTGTTGAGGTCTTGCTGCGGAGTGGTTCGTCCACCGTCGAACTCCTAATTATCGTCCTGATTTCAAGATAATATTATAGGCTAATAGGTAACTCGAAGTTGTATTTATTACTGAAATCCGCCGATCGGGAGGTATATGAGAATATCCATTTACAGAGCCATAACTGATCGCGGCTTCCAACATAAACTTAAAAACATCACCGATTTCACCTGTCCATTTGACCAATCGAGTCGGCCTCGTCACAATCGACTCTTTATCAATCTTGACGAGAAACTTTCGACCTGAACATTTTGAGGAGATATCCAATGTCAACAATATTCGCAAAAATAATCCGAGGTGAATCACCTTCAGATATGGTATATCAAGATGAATTGGTATCCGCATTCCGGGACATAAATCCGGCCGCACCAACCCACATTCTTATTGTTCCCAATGAAGTTATACCAACTATTGATGACCTCTCAGAAAATGATGAGCTACTGGCCGGCCGAATGTTACTGGTGGCTAAGGAATTAGCCCGAAAAGAAGGAATATCCAAAGATGGATATCGTTTAATCATCAACTGCCGTGAGCATGGAGCACAGGAAATCTACCATTTACACCTTCATTTGATTGGTGGCCGCCCTTTAGGGCCAATGATCGGTCGAGTTTGAAAACATCAAGTTTACTCTGCAGTAATTGAATTAATCTCTTCGCGACACTCGCAAGCTTCTTTGACGGTTTCACCACGAATTAATAGCCCATCATACTCATTTCCCAGACCTTGGGAAGTCCAGCCGTTCATTACGAATGGTAGCTGGCCGTCAGCAGACACCCACCGGCCATTATAGGTCCGGGTTAGATGGATATGGGTGCCATTTGAAAATCCGCCTTCGCAAGATGGGTGGCCTAATCTATCTCCTGCACTTACGAAGCTGCCTTCAGCTACTCTATCATTATTTGCCAAATGTAAATACGAGGTAGCCCAACCCGTTCCTGCGTAGCCATCACCATCTAAATCTATCGTCACACTTCCAAATTCGCTTCTAGTTACTAAACCATCCACCATTGCAGTTACCCAAGCTTCAGATTGGTAACATCCTAGTTGCTCGTCTGGAGGAGCAAAATCTATAGCTGCCCAGGCTGAGCCGCTTGCCCAACCACCATGAGGTCCTCCTGTTAGAAACCACGTCTCACCAGGCGGCCAAGGCAAGCTTAGGGATGGCTGGGTCAGATTTACTGGTAGGATGGGATCGAATGTATAGGCAAAGGGATTGCCAAAAAGTTTATTGAACGAATCGTAGATTCCGTTCTCTCCTACTTCGCCAAGCCAGTTCTCATAATCAGCTCCGGGAAATGAGGCCATTAATAGCTGTATGCCAGCTGTGCCATCATTTATTTCAGGGGCAAAAAAGACCCGTTCACCAGTATCAAACTCGAAGCTACGCAATCCACCTTCGGACCGTCCATAATAACCTTGGCTTACTATGTTTGCAGCCCAATTTAACTGCTGATATAGACCTTCGTAGCCCGTTTTGATATATCCAAGCGGATAGCCATTATCCTCTCCTGTTGGATGTGTTACCCAACCTGCCCTATGTTCTATTAGTGCTAAGAGCAGCCTGGGATTCACACTCTGTCTATCGGCAACAAGTTGGATGATCGCCGGGCCATCTAGCTGGTACCCCTCAACTTCTTCTTGATAGCCAAGCAAATAGCCCCCATACTCAGCCACTGTAGCCCTAACGTCAAATCCTTTTGCCATTGGACCATAAACTAACTCGCTATCCGGTATTATCTTAAATCTAGGACTCGTTATTATAGAACCACCAGGTACGCGAAGCTCTTGTCCAATTGCCAGAAAATCACCATCTTCTAATTGGTTGATATTTTGAAGTTCTTCTATTGTGGTATCGTATTGCAAAGCAATCTGACCTAATGTTTCCCCAATTGTCACAAAATGAAGGTCAAGGTTTTCAGTTCCTTCAATTATGGTCGATTTTGTTGGATCAGGTGTCGGTGTACCAAAATAGGTGGGTAATGGGGTTCTGCTGCCTTTGATCAGTGGGGTAGGAGGTAGCACTCGCGTGTTACTAGCTGCATCCAGATCATTGGCTTGAGCACCTTCAAATAATTCTGCCGACTGTCCTATGACGGTGACTTCGGGATCAGGTCTCACACATCCCATAAATAACATTGCCGAGAGTGTCATTACAATGGTGGCTGCTATATACATTCCGCGAATGTTATTTTTCCAGGACATGGTTGAATCTCCAAGCAACTCTACTTGATTTTGCTATGGATGCTGATGCCCTTCCCAGAAATTCCGTGGCGGTGCTTCTTGACTGTTGCGAAGATAAATTTGAAGAACCTGGGTTATTCTGTTTCACCTATTAAATCCTTGAGGTAATAGTAGCATTTGTACCTACAGATAAGGATAGCTTCTGCACATTTGTTCAAATTGTATTTGCATGTGTAACTAAATGAACAAACAGGAATATCATTTCTTCTTCAATAACCATGCTTCAACAATTGGAAGCTTGAACTTTTTTTCATGCTTTGAATACAACACAACCATACCAGAATCAGCAATTCTGATAAAATATTAAACCGCCTGACAGATCGCACCAATGCCAAAGAACTTGCCCATATTCTACTTGTGTTCCTAGGGTGAACGAGAAAATGATATTTGAATTAATTCTATTTGCTCCGATAGACTAGGCAAGTTACAGTCTTTGCGATTATTCTTTAGCCCACGATAAGCCCAAGCGGCAATCCTCGAGTGTCTCCGGTTGCATGTAGTGGAAGTGGGGTGGTTTTGATAGATGCAAGCTAATTATGTGCAAAGGTTACGTTTGATTTTTGGAAAAACGGGTCCGACTCGTTTTATTGGTCACTTGGATTTGGCCCGAACGCTGGAACGATCTCTCAACCGGGCAGAAATCCCCCTCGCATATACACAAGGTTACAATCCACGCCCTCGCCTTCAACTCGCTGGCGCATTACCCTTGGGATTCACCAGTGACTGTGAAATGGCCGATATATGGCTGCTTGAAAGCGTTGATCCTGAGGTAGCACGAGAGAAATTGATTATGGCTATGGCCCCAGGCATAATAGTCCATGATCTGAGGGAAGTAGATCTAAAGAGCAGTGCCGTTCAGAATCGAATAAAATCGGGTCTCTATGAGATAATAATGCTCGATTCATTGGATGTAACCGTTTTACAAAAGCGAATTTCTGAGCTACTGAAATGTGAAACAATTATGCGCGAACGTCGTGGAAAAAATTACGATTTGCGCCCTTTGGTTGAGAAGCTTAGCTGGCAAAAAGCCACCGATGGCCAAGTAACGATATTGATGCAACTGAGCCTGTTGCCAGCAAAAACAGGTCGTCCTGATGAAGTACTCATGGCCCTTGATCTAGATCCTCTGGCGGCCCGCATCCACCGGACTGAATTTATTTTTGGTGATGATTAATCAGTCCAAGAACAATGGCCTTACCGAAAATCCCTTTATAGGATCTTGTCCAATACCTCCTCTTTACCTATTGGACTATCGAAGATTGTTTATTGGAGCATTCATTTTGATATTACTGTCTGGTCTTGTGGCTGCTTGCGCAAACAACCAGACATCGCCTAGGCTAAATCTACCAACAATCGATGCTTCTGCAGTGATTGTTACAGATAGTACTAAAAATGAAAGTAAGGAAATCCTGACTCTAGCTGCAGATGCCACAGTGATTCCAACCCAGAACCCAGACACAGGATGGTTCACTCTAAGAACGGGTCTCGAACGAAGAATTATCAATCTAAAGAACGAGAATGGGGTATACAAAGAAAATTTGTACCTACTTAGAATTGATCCGGATTTTTTTCGCTTTGATGTTGCTTATCAGCCTGGCCTTGCTCAGCGTTTGATGGATTGGCAGGCAGACACTGACGCCCTAGTTGTCGTTAATGGTGGATATTTTACAGAAGCGAACCAAGCCACTGGACTTATCGTTGTCGACGGTCAGACCTCGGGTGCGACATATAGGGAATTCGGAGGAATGCTGGCAATATTTCAAGATTCAGTAGAATTGCGTTGGCTTCCGCAAGCACCTTACAATCCGGCCGAGCCATTGTTGGCTGCGGTACAGTCTTTTCCGATGCTTGTTAAACCGCGTGGCCTAGTAGGCCTCTTGGAGGAAGATGGTTTGCCGGCAAGACGGACTGTAATAGGCCAAGATAGGCAAGGTCGTTTATTATTTATTTTAGCGACAACAGGTACAATGACCCTTCATGAGATGAGTCGCTATTTGGTCGAATCTGATCTCGACCTTGAATTAGCTCTCAATCTTGACGGAGGTTCTTCTACAGGTCTGCTTTTAGCAGATCCCGTAGAAGGAGTTCCTCCTTTCACCCTTCTACCGGTCGTCATTACCGTTCATTCTAAGACTGAGTAGCCTGATCTTCAACTTCGTGCTATCTCAAAGTAATCTCTCCCAAGGCTGAGTAAAGTGATTGTATAAGGCTCAGAGCCCAGTATTAGAATGTTTTGTTAACGTACCAAATACGCTACAAACGGCCGAGATCATGGTTGATCCCAACATTATGTCTTCCGATTTTTTGTCAGTCACTTCTTATGTTAAACAGCACCTACAGATTCAACCTAAAATTGTGCTATTCCTCCCATTGATTCCCCTGTCCTGAATCATTACAATGAATTATGGGCTGTCAGTCCCGGCAAAAACGTGCTTTCCTCATCTATTTCGAACGTTGCATTGATCGGGAACACAGAGTGTAGGTGATTTAGAGGTTAAGGATACGTAGCGATTCATTTGGTGACGCTTTTATGATGGATATGAACTCTTCTAATACCAAAACAAGACGTACGATTTATCAAACTTCCCAAAAAGAGGAACGACGACAACAAAGTCGAGGAAAAATGGTTGGTTCGCCCCAAATTGGAGAGCTGCAAACGGTCCATCCTCAGGCTTACTGGGGTGCTGAACCCGACAAGTTTGCAGCCTGGTTAGCCCAGGACGATGTGATCCATTTGCTTGGTCAGACACTCAGTCTGGATTTGGAGCTCCACGACCAGGTCGGGCAACCGGATTCTGTAAATGCTGACATCGTCTGTAAGGATATCATTAGCGATCATCTGGTGTTGATCTCAAATCAACTAGAAGAAGCGAATCACCCTCAGATGGGTAAGTTGCTTTCGGATGTAGCTTATCTGGATGGGGGAATTTTCCTCTTGATCGCAAACGGCTTCCCTGATGAACAAAATATGGTGCTTGATTGGCTGAATTCTGTTACAAGCGAAGCGTATTCATTTTACGGTCTAGAAATTGAATTGTGGCAGATCGGCAATTCGGCTATTGCTCCCAAGTTTAATATTGTTTGCCAGCCCCATGATGCCATTATTCCTGTCAGCGATAATTTGGCCCCACTTAATAACAAAGTTCAACCCCGAGATGTGCAGCTCGAGTTTTGGTCTGATTTCAGAAACTATCTTGAGGATCAGGGAACTTTCCTCAAGATTCGCAAACAATATCCTTCCGGATGGATGGATTTTGCCCTTGGACGCTCCGATTTCTGGTTATCAGTGGTTATGAATAATCGTGAAAGACACATTGGAGTAGCTCTGGTTATTGCTGGATCCCGGAGTAAACAGAAGTATCAACGGCTTCATGAGAATATGAGCCGGATAGAGACCGAATTAGGGGTCGAGTTAGAATGGGATTATAAAAAAGATCGCGAGTTCAATTTTATCTATCGTCACCGTCCTGACTCTGATCCATCCGACAGAAACACTTGGACAGAGCAATTCGAATGGCTTCTACACACTTTGGAACTGTTCCATTCGGTATTTTCTCCTCGAGTACAGCTCATGGATACAACCGATTATTTTGTTTCAGACTGATGATCAAAAGGAAGAGATAATCTGGTATCCCGAATTTTGAATAATACTTTCTACGCGGCTTCCTATCTGTTTGCTTGGGAAAACCTCTTGTGAAAATCCGTTAGCTCCTCACCAAGGCTGTTTATTACGCATCCTTATTTGGCGAAAATTCTTTCAAACATCGATTGACTTCCACAATCTAGCAGGTTATAATCCTCGGTCGCTGTAATAGCTCCTTCACACAGCTATTACAATCGTTGGCTCCATAGTCGGCAACGCAAATTGCCGGCTCTTTTTACGAGTCAGTTTAAATAATATTAGGTACCATCAAGCAAAACAAGCAGGATGGGACATCGTAATAGATGGTGATTGAGCTAAATGTTAAGCTTGGCTAAATCACAATCTGATTATATGAATGTGAATGTCCCATTATTCTGGAGGAAATTGTGTACGCAATCGTCAGATGTGGCGGCCGGCAGTACCGCGCCGAAGAGGGCAATAGCTTCATCGTAGAGAAGCTGCCTTATGAAGTCGGTGAAGAGATCGAAATCGAAGATGTGTTACTCCTCGCGGACGGCGATGGTATAACAGTGGGCCAGCCTTCTGTAGACGGTGCAAGGGTCAAGGCCACAATCGTTGAACAATTTAGGGGAAAAAAGATCTTTGTTTGGAAATATCGACCCCGAAAACGCTATCGTCGTCGCCAGGGTCATAGGCAAAGTTACACCCGTCTAAGGGTGGATGAAATTGTAGCTGGGTAAATTGCATCTTGACAGAAGCATTCCCGAGCAATAGTTGAAATGGTGGCCTACTTAGAAGGACGGCATTATTCGAGACGAAATGTGCCTCCATTAGCTTTTTTATTTGAAGGAGAAAGTCATGGCCCATAAAAAAGGTGCCGGCTCTACCCGAAATGGGCGCGATAGTAATTCGAAACGTTTGGGGATCAAACGCTTTGGTGGCGAATATGTTATCCCTGGAAATATTATCGTCCGTCAAAAAGGAACAAAGTATCGGCCGGGCAACCATGTTGGTCTGGGTAGAGACTATACGATTTTTGCCTTAATTGAGGGCCAGGTAAAGTTTGAGACGAAACATGGTCGAAAATACATTAGTGTATACCCGACAGGCTAATCAAACTTAAGATATTGGTTTTCGATTTGTGACCTGCTTAATAAATGCTGGTCATGAGTTGAAGTGGATTTGAGGAGAACTTAAGGCCAGAGCAAAGCCAAGGCAACAAGTTCTGAGAAATGGTAAAAATAATATGAAAGAAGATATTCACCCCACTTGGTACCCGGACGCCAAAGTTATATGCAACGGCGAAGTAATATTGACAGTGGGCTCGACAAAACCTGAGCTTAGTGTCGAAATTTGGTCAGGCAACCATCCATTTTATACTGGTCAGCAACGCCTTGTAGATACCGAAGGTCAAGTTGAACGCTTCATGAAGCGCCTTCAAAGACGTGAGGAAATTATTTCTGATGCTGAAGATCAGGCTGATGCTCAGTCTCCGTTGGGATTCTCGGTGGACGATATCAAGCTCAACACACGGGCTCTAAATGCCCTGAAAAACGACGGAATTGAAACCATAGGTCATGTTCTGGACAGACTGGAGCAAGGCGACGATGCCTTATTGGCAATTACCGGTGTTGGGCAGAAAGCGCTAATTGATATAAAGAAACATTTGCGCGCAAGCGGTATTATCGAGTAATTTAACAGTTCCTTTTAACTACAATCTGAGGCAGATGTGCAACGCGCATCTGCCTTAATTGATCCTAGTGGTTGTTGGTCAGCGCGCAAAGGCGCTAGTTTTCACCGGCGCTGTCATGGAACAGTTAAAGTACCGGGAAAGCTGTAGCCACCGCTACCTCGTCAATAACACTTCAATTTTCGCGTTGTTTTAAGCATTGTCAGGTTCTAATTTTTCCGGATAATTCCTACAATCTATTTTCAATTTGATTATTCGCTTGGCAATTCCTTCTTAGGATAAATATTCTTATGGATATTAAAGGTCCAGGCTAGTTGGAATTGTTCTTTAATGAGTCGATTCCGATAAAGATATGCAAGATGTGATGACCATAGTGCCATCATCAGCTAATATTAGTCATTAGGATTTTGGAGGAGAAATGGCCAGACATACACGCGGCCGAATTGAGTTAATTTGCGGAAGCATGTTCAGTGGCAAAACTGAAGAGCTGATACGTCGTCTTCGACGTGCTGTTATCGCCCGTCAGCATGTCCAGGTTTTTAAGCCAGCGATCGATACCCGTTATAAAGATGCCCGAGTTACATCGCACAATGGGCTTGATTTTGAGGCCAAGTCGGTTGCCAGTGCAACCGACATCCTCGCCACCTTGTCCCCTGAGACAACTGTAGTGGCCATCGATGAAGTCCAGTTTTTTGATTTTGAGGTGGTCGCTCTTTGCGAAACCTTGGCTGATCAAGGTAAGCGAGTCATCTGTGCCGGACTGGACACGGATTTTCGGGGAGAACCATTTGGACCCATCCCGGATTTAATGGCCAGAGCCGAAGAGATCAATAAATTACATGCCATTTGTGTTGTATGTGGTGAAGAGGCAAGCCGCACGCAACGTCTTATCAACGGTCAGCCGGCGGCTTTTGATGATCCAGTTGTCCTTGTCGGCGCTGCCGAAGTGTATGAGGCGCGATGTCGACAGCATCACCAAGTTCGACCCTCTGGGCAGGCTTAATTTCTGGAGGGTACAGGTAGGTCTTATAAAGAGATGGCCAATGCTGAAAAAAGGGGAATTTTCTACTCTCGAAGCTAGCCAACTGATAGGTATGTGAGTGGAGTAATAATTCATGGCATCTACTACTCGTGAATTGCGCGAAGATGTTTCGCGGGTTCTTATTGACGAACAGAGATTACAGGCGCGAATTGCAGAGCTTGCTGAAACTATCACCGAGGATTATCGGGAGATCGACGAGCTGCTTCTAATCTGCGTTCTTAAAGGCGCCTTTGTATTTTTAGCCGATCTTAGCCGGGCTCTAGAACGCCCCCATCGGCTCGACTTTATGGGCGTGTCCAGCTATGGTGCTGGAACTGAATCAAGTGGTGCGGTTCGTATTGTTCTTGACCTTAAAGAAGATATATCAGACCGTCATGTCCTTATTGTTGAAGATATAGTTGATAGTGGGCGGACTTTGGCTTACCTTCGTCGGAATCTCTTAGCTCGTTCTCCGGCCTCGCTGCGTATCGTTTCACTTCTCGATAAGCCTGAAAGACGTGAGGTGGATGTGCCCGTGGACTATACTGGATTTCATATACCGAATGAGTTTGTTGTAGGATACGGTCTTGATTTCGATGAGATATATAGAAATTTGCCGTATATTGCAATTCTTAAACCCGAAATGTTTGCCCATCTTATTGAAGAATAGCAACAAGATTGAGATTTCGTAAGATCTACCGCACGACGATTTTTATCACAGCTGAACAAAATTATCAGGTGAGATACCATCGTATTTCATATTCAGGAATGATTTGATATTTCAATACCATGGGTAGCCAATCTCCAATAGATACACCCCCAGACCATTCTAATAATTCGGCTCAATCGTTTTTGTCGTTATCTGCATTAAATCACCCGCCAGAAATTCTGCGTCAACTACGGGCGATTTTTGGCGCAATTGACCATCCCGTATATCTCGTTGGTGGGGCGGTCCGAGACATTGTTTACGGCCGTTCTTTAAAGGATCTTGACTTCGTTGTTCCTGAAGGGGCGATTGCTTTAACTTTTCAGGTCGCTGATCGATTGGGAGTTCCGGCATATGTGTTAGATCACCAGCGTGACTCGGGTCGCGTCGTATTAGAAGGAAACGCAAACTATTTGGACATTACGAGCTATCGTGGACCTAATCTTGAGTCTGATCTGCGAGACCGCGATTTTACGATTAATGCCATGGCGCTTCCTATTACTGCTATTAACACTGAAACCTTGATCGATCCATGCGGTGGGTTAAGAGATCTAAATCGTAGGAATATTACCCAAACCCATCAATCGGCCGTTACTTCGGATCCGGTTCGGGCCTTACGCGCAATTCGCCTTGCCTTAGAATTAGATTTTAATATCTCGACCGAAACCTGGGCCGCGATTTCCAACGCTGTTCCGATGCTTGCCAACTCATCGATTGAACGATTGCGCGATGAATTATTAAAGATGTTTGGCTTATCTCGGCCGGACGAGGCTTTGCGGTTACTCGAGCGTTCCGGATTATTAGCTGCCCTACTTCCTGAAATTGCCAGTCTGAAAGATGTAAGACAGGGCGCTCCCCATCATGAAGATGTCTTGGCTCATACACAATCGACCCTGCGGAATCTTATCAGCATCGAGAATATCCTGGTTGGGGCAGATGAATATTCTGACCCTCGATTGCAACGAGCTGCTACGCTTCTCTCTGGTAATTTATTACAGTTGGCTGAGCATCTTGCCCGGCCTGTTCAAGGTGGAATTAACGGCCGTTTGCTTTTGCGATTAAGTGCGCTGTTCCATGATGTTGGAAAAGCCGAAACACGTCTTGATGAATCTAACGATAGCATCCGATTTTTCGACCACGATCAAGTTGGATCCAAGATGACCATTGAAGCTTTCAATCGGATTAAGATGAGCAAACAAGCAGCCAAACATGCTTCGAGAACCGTCGCAGGACATATGCGGCCGTTGTTGCTCGCCAAGGAACCCCGCTTGACCAATAGAGCTATCTATCGATTCTATCGAGATCTGGGAAGTTCTGGTCTCGATTGCTGTTTGCATTCTCTTGCCGATCATTTAGCTATTTACCACGAGCCATCCGTGGATAGGCATTGGGAAGCGTTAATAACAGTGGTGCACAGATTACTAGATTATTATTTTCGTCGTATCGAGGATTCAATTAGACCATCGCCCCTGCTTAATGGTAACGATCTTATCGATCTATTCGAAATTGATCCTGGCCCCCAAATCGGCATCCTATTGGGAATGTTGGAAGAAGCTCAGGCTATTGGTGATATAGTGACCCGAGAGGATGCCGTTAATCTAGTTCGTAAAACTTTGCAATAACCTCAGCTTTTCATTTACTCGAGGAATTCAACCGTAGATATATCGTCCCAAATAATGCGTCTATTATACTTGCCGGGTTCTTAGTCACTGATTTTTCAGGCGCTCCTGCTAATTTTTGGAGGCATGCCGAGATCAGACAGACAACAACCTTGCTTTTTTTCGCCGCATACGACTTTTATGAATTAGTCAGATTGTCACACGTTGAAGTTCGATGTGATGTAAAAACTCATTGCGCGTTTTTTCACTTTTTCTAAAACAACCTAGCATTGCACTCGTTATCATTCGGGCATGTTCTTTCTTTACACCACGCATCATAGAACAAAGATGAGATCCTTCAATCACAACGGCAACCCCTTGCGGCTTCAAGACCTCATTTAGTAGATCAGCGATTTGGCGAGTCAACCTTTCCTGCACCTGCAATCTTTGCCCGTACATCTCCACAATGCGAGGGATTTTCGAGAGTCCGATGACTTTGTCAGTGGGAATGTAGGCGACGTGTGCCCGGCCGAAGAAGGGTAACATGTGATGTTCACACATACTGAAGAATTCGATATCTTTTACCACGACCATTTCGTCATATTCAATATCGAACAAGGCGTCATTTACTAAGGCATATGGATCCACCCAGTAGCCGCCCAATATTTCATCAAACATGCGGGCAACTCGTTCAGGCGTTCGTTTTAACCCTTGTCTGTTGGGATCTTCTCCAACGTTGGAAAGAATGTCTAGAACAGCCTTGGCGATAATATCCTTTCTCTGGGAATTGATTTCGTCACCTTGGTCCTCACTCTTTTCTGTCCCATAAATAATATCTGTCATTCACTTGCTCCTACAGACGACAATGCTGTCGCGCTTGGTATCCTAGTTAACTTTGTTGTAACTTAGTCGAATAAACGATCGAATTCTTGACATAAAATTGCTGAGGATTCTAATGATAATGATTATAACAAAATCTTACCCATTGGTTGTGATCAACCTGACGCAAACGTCTCTAGCTCGATTCATAATTGAACATTAATTACTCAACGAATTGCCGTAGGATTAGGTACCACTGCAAAAATGAATTTCATGGGATATCGGTCAAAAAGCGTTATACTATAACTATTCCGAATTCCACTATGTAGTCAACTAAATGCAACCTATCTTTTCTTCGCATGGTGCGATTCACCGACTTACTGGAGGCATAAATGACTAAAGAGACTCTAACTATTACCGACAACCGAACAGGGCGTACCTATGAATTGCCAATCACCGATAATACGATCCGGGCTATGGAGTTGCGCCAGATTAAGGTAGAAGAAGATGAATTCGGTATGATGAGCTACGATCCCGCATTTAAAAATACGGCGTCGACACGTAGTGCAATTACCTTCATCGATGGTGCGAACGGAGTATTGTGTTACCGTGGTTACCCTATTCAGGAATTGGCTGCAAATTGTACATTTTTGGAAGTGGCATACCTCATTATCGATGGCCAGTTACCAACCCAATCACAACTTGATGAGTATAGTGGATTTATTAAGCGCCACACACTTATCCACGAGAATGTAAAACGGTTGCTGAATGGTTTTCAGTATGATGCGCATCCTATGGGCATGTTAATCAGTTTAGTCGCTGCGCTCTCGACCTTCTATCCAGAAGCTAAACTGGTTGACTATCCAGATATGAGACAACTTCAAATGACCCGTTTAGTCGCTAAGATGCCCACGTTAGCTGCTTTTGCCTATCGGCATTCGCGAGGTTTTCCTTACGCTTACCCAGATCCCGAACTCAGTTACACGGGCAATTTTTTAAACATGATTTTCCGTCGGGCTGAACCATCATACACGCCTGATCCAGTCCTAGTTCGAGCGCTCGACGTGCTTTTCATTTTACACGCTGACCACGAGCAAAATTGCGGAACGAATGCCATGCGGGCGGTAGGAAGTTCGCGGGTTGATCCATACAGCGCTACGGCCGCCGCGGCCGCTGCCCTTTATGGACCACTTCATGGAGGTGCCAATGAGGCAGTCCTAAGGATGTTAACCGCGATTGGTGAGGTTAAGAATATCCCTGATTATATTGCCCGAGTTAAAGAAGGTGAGTTTCGGTTAATGGGATTTGGCCACCGGGTCTATAAAAATTATGATCCACGGGCAAAAATCATAAAAGAAATTGCTGATCAGGTGTTTGAAGTGACAGGTCGCAATCCGCTCTTAGATGTTGCTTTAGAGCTAGAACGCATTGCCTTGGAAGACGAATATTTTATCAAACGAAAATTGTATCCAAACGTTGATTTCTATTCAGGAATAATTTATCAAGCGATGGGCCTTCCAGCGACAATGTTCCCGGTTATGTTTGCTATTCCGCGCACAGTAGGGTGGTTGTCCCAGTGGGCGGAGTTGATAGTTGATAGTGAACAGGCAATTGCTAGACCACGCCAAATATACACTGGTAGCAATGAAAGGGAATTTGTATCTATTGACCAGCGCGGTTAGTTGTCATGCACTTCTGCAATAGAAGATTTCGCAAAGAGGATTCGCCCAAAGCTTGAAAATAGAAAAAGAATAGATCCTCAGCTTATAAGACAAGAGTGCCGTAGATTATTCTGCGGCGCTCTTTTTTTTGAATGAATAGGTTATAAATTCTTTGATTTATCCTTGACAATCTCTTGGCCCAAGTCAGTGAGCCAAAATGTCGAAACGGGAAATTTTTTGTTACTGTCAATCAGGCGTTTTTCCCGTAGTCTGTTTATCATTTTCGGACTGATTATTTTCGGTTGGTCATTTGAGAACTGAAGAACAAATTCCTTGTTGCCGTTTAATTCTCGACGTGACTTTAACACCCACCCATCGGCCAAGGCCTCCAGAATCTCTCGTTGCGACATTGAAAGCAATTACCTTTGTATCTAGCCCAATAGGTGAACGTACTCCTGAAGCTTTCTCTGAGATATCTTAGTGTAACTGTCCGTTATGATTTCCAGCATCTCGCCATCGGATAAGCGATAACTAAGGATGGTCAGAGCATCTTCTGGTGACCGTCCGTAGGCTATTTTCTTTTTTCCATTCTTTAGATCGAACAGATAGATGTGATGTGGATTGCTAAAACTGCTCATTTTTACGCCTTTGTAAGTGCCTTTAGGTATGAGCCATCACCGTTTTTCGCATCCGATTCGACGCCAGTCATGATTTCTTTGTCATAGCGGCCTGCGAGCATGTCACGGTAGAATTGGTAGTCGATGCCTTTTACTTTTTCATCATCTGGAAAACGATGATAATTATCTTTCGACATCAAGCTTCTCCCTTCAGCTATTAGTTGGTGACCGAGTGCTGAACCTGGATAGGGAGCATAGAAAGAAATTGACGGCAAAACTCTGCGCATTGTTTTTAACATGCGCATCGTTTTGAAGGCATCTTCACGAGTTTCGCCTGGAATGCCAAGCATGATATTCGACCAAAATACAGGTGCTTTAAGTCCCTCACGCTCCATATCATCCCCAATCTTGTTGAGCAAATCAATCGCAAATTGATTATCCTCTTCCGTACATTCTTTATTGAGAATTCGCAAGACACGATCACTTCCTGATTCGAACCCGATAGAAATTGTGTCCCATTTTGTATCCCGCACGAGTGCTTCGAAGAGGTCAGGCCATTGACGAACGGTATCGGCACGAGCTGCGGCCCAATATGGCCAAGTCTTATTTGCCCTACGCGGATATTTTTCAATCCATTCTCGCAACCAACTGGGATTTTGGAAAAACATCGAATCATGGATCACTAACGAGCCAATTGGTCCTGCCGTTTCATCTAAATAGTTCAGTTCGTCGATAACCATATCGACTGGACGTCGTCCCATATTGGGGATATAGGAGTTTTCATTACAAAAAACACATTGCCAAGGGCAAACGCGGCTTGTAAGTAGCGTGACTACAGGAGCAGGTCCCCAGCCGCACTCCGGTTCAAGCGGCCAGTTAAACGATTTTTTCAAACGGCGACTAGCTGGCTGTGGCCATAACTTACGATCAATCATGGGCCATTCGGCCATCGATTTGGATCCCGTGCCCATAAATACTCTCGGAAATGAGTCCGGATCTTTTACCAGATCAACTATCACATTTTCACCAGGACCCTGGCAGATCTTGTCGATCTCAGAAACGGCCGACATTTCGTCAACCGCAACTGTTGCATGCATACCACCGGTCAATATGAGTCCATCCGGGTTTACTTCTTTGAATATCTTGGCCGATCGATAGGCGACGGGAAAAGTGTAGCTACGAACATTCATAATGAGAATCTTGTAACCGGAAAGTTGATCGCGGAGTTGCGGCCAAGAAGTAACGGCACGTGTAGACAAAATATCTGTATTTAAGCCATTTTGATGCAATATGGTTCGTAAAAGACCCAGACCGTGATCCTGCCACTGCTCGTGAGGGCCATTCGGATTTACAAGATCACCCAAATCACCTAAATCTAGCCAAACCACATCAGATTTTCGTTCATGTTTGCCGGAAAAAGGCCATATCTTTGCAAGCACAGAGCTACCTTAATTCAATTAATATGCCAAATTTGGTCAATTGAACAAACGTCAATCAATCCTGGTTAAGTTTCTGACGACCAGCAAACCCAGTATGTAGTTCATGGTAATAGGCCACAGCAGGTTCGCCAATTTGCCAGCACAAATATACTTCCCGGCCGTCTTGGACAGACAGGAAGTCGATTAAACCCTTGTTCAGATCTTTAAGTTCGCAACCGTGGGCTCTTATCTTGCTGGATAATCTTTCAATTTTAATGAAATCTTGGACCAGGGCAGACGCGGCTCTACCGCCGATATCGCTTTGCCCTGATTCGACTAAATCTATAATTTCTTCACGCGAATCAACAATATTTGTCCTACAAATTAATAGTGCCTCTAACAAAGGCTGAAGCGTTGGTATAAGCGCGTTAGCTTCTTCTATTGTGAAGTAATTTGCCGACATAGTCCTTACATACAAAGCGGGACGTCACCTTTCAAAAGAGACGCCCCGCAGGATAGTACTAATTAAATTGGGCTTTTAACCGCAGGTGGAGCAGCCTCCACCACCATTATAATCGGTTGATGCCCCGGCTGCCGTATCGCTTGCAGCTTCAGACGTTTTGAATGAATGACCACAACCACATGACGAAACCGCATTCGGATTGTCGATACGAAAGCCGCCGCCCATAAGGCTATCTTCGTAATCCACCACTGCCCCGCTAAGGTACATCATACTGATCGAATCAATAAAAACTTTTACACCTTCGCTACTAATGACGTGGTCATTTTCACCGGCATCGCCATCAAGCGCCATGCCATATTGCATTCCAGAGCAACCACCACCAGACACAAAAATTCGTAACCCATAATCAGGAACGTTTTTCTGTACCAGTAGATTCTGAATCATTTCCGTGGCTGAATCTGTCAACCGGACTGTATCTGTTTGTTCTAAGGTGATCATTCGCTTACATACCTCGCACTCAAAGCTTAACTAAATACCAATGAGTAAAATTTACTACAATATGATGCGATTTTAACAGCTTAGAAACCCGATGTCAATTTTTATCAATTTTTTCTTATAAATTCACTATGCTATGATTTTGATCTATTAATGAGCGCCATTCATTTCCAATAAAAAGCACACCGGGCATTTGTCGTCTATTACCGGGCAAGATACAATTCCGGCTGTTTAGGATAAAGGGGCTGATAATACGGTTTCTGTGCTTGAAATACCACTCGAATGCCCTTCCTTAGGAGAAATGATGCTAAAGACGCATAGCTGTGGCGAACTGACAGAGAAACAAATAGGCCAGAAAGTGACTCTTGCGGGATGGGTTAACCGCAGAAGAGATATGGGAGGGGTTATATTTATAGATTTGCGCGATCGCGACGGAAAGACACAAGTCGTGGCTAATTCGGGATTATCTGAACAGGCTTTCGAAGCAGCCGACAGTGTCAGATCTGAATTCGTGTTGCAGGTCAAAGGAACAGTCTCTCGGCGGCCGGAAGGTCAAGATAATCCGGAGATGACCACTGGGGCGGTTGAAGTGCTGGCTGATGAAATCACCATTCTAAATTCTGCCCTGACTCCACCGATACCTATCGAGCGAGACGAGGCAGTCGACGAGAGCCTACGACTTAAATATCGTTATCTTGATCTACGACGGCCGCGGTTACAGCGAAATATGTGGATTCGTCATAAGGCGATCAAATTTATCCGGGCCTATCTGGATGAACGAGACTTCATAGAAATTGAGACGCCTATTTTATTCAAGAGCACACCTGAAGGCGCCCGCGACTATCTGGTTCCGAGCCGTATTCATCCGGGTAAATTTTATGCCTTGCCGCAAAGTCCTCAACAACTAAAACAATTGCTCATGGTGGCTGGATTTGATCGCTATTATCAAATTGCCCGTTGTTTTCGTGATGAGGATCAACGTGCTGACCGGCAATTAGAGTTCACGCAGCTTGACCTGGAAATGAGTTTCGTCGAACGAGATGATATTTTGGACCTGATCGAAGGTTTGGTGATAGGAATGGTCAGGGAAGCTAGCATTGTGCCTTTATCTGGCGAAGATTTTCCCCGCCTAAGCTACTCAGAGGCATTGAACCGTTTTGGGACTGACAGACCCGATACTCGTTATGGCATGGAACTGATAGACTTGTCCGACGTCGCAGGCAGAAGTGCATTCCGAGTATTTAGCGATAACGTTGCTGCTGGTCGACCCGTAAAAGCAATTTGTGTTCCTGGAGGCGCCAGCTACAGTCGGAAAGAAATTGGAGATTTAGAAGAAATCGCCAAGGAGGCTGGTGCGAAGGGTTTGGCCTGGATGGCTATTGATAAGCAGACTGAAGAAATCCGGGGCTTCATAACAAAATTCTTTGAAGTTGGCCAGCTAATTGAAATCATGGAGCTGACAGGCGCCGAGCCTGGCGACCTGTTGCTCTTTGCCAGCGACCAACCACAAGTTGTTTACAAGGTTTTGGGTACATTACGGGACGAAATGGGCCGTAGATTAGGCTATAAAGATATCTCTGAATTATCCTTTGTCTGGATAGTGGACTTTCCCATTTTTGAGTCAGAATTGGAGGATGGTCATTACGTTCCGAGCCATCATATGTTCACCGCTCCTAAACGCGAACATATTCCCTTATTGGATACTGCTCCCAATGAGGTGACGAGTGAACAATACGACCTGGTGTGTAATGGCTATGAAGTTGGCGGAGGCAGCATTCGAATCCACGAACGAGAGTTGCAACAAAAAATCATGAACCTGATCGGTTTTTCAATGGAGGAAGCCCGCGAACAATTTGGCCATCTGTTGGATGCATTTGAATATGGAACTCCTCCACATGGGGGAATCGCCCCTGGGATTGATCGCCTGATCATGTTAATGGCTGGCGAACCGAATATTCGTGAAGTAATTGCCTTCCCTAAGAGCCAAAATGCTTTCGATTTGATGTCAGATTCACCTTCAAGGGTTCCCAAACATCAGCTGGATGAGCTCCATATAGCGATTAAGAATGATTAATCTTGTTGGAACGAAGAAGCGCGATTAGTAAGGCTCGGTTACGGAGTCTCGACTGCTTTCAGCCGTGGGGGATTCAACCGGTTCAGATCGCAAGAACCAAGCTGCGGCGATGGCCAACAATATGATAATAGCCGATATTAAAAAGGTTTCGGTAAGGATTGTAACTGTTGAGGTAGTAAAGCTTGTAAACAAAGCCTCCTGAAATCCAGGATCTGTAATTGGGGGGAGTTCTATCTCTGCCCTTAGCGTGCCAAATCGGTTCAAACCCCAGGCCGTCAAGCCTGATAATCCAACACTCATCCCAATTAGGCGGAATACAATTACCAGACTAGAAGCGATTCCCCGCTGATCATCCGGGGCTGCATTTATTACGGCTGCTCCTACCGGCGCCATCACCAAGCCGAAACCAATGCCAAGAATGGCTAATTGCCAGGCCATTTGAAGAACCCGAGTGTCGACCGCCCAGGTCAGACCCAATAAACCAAATCCGACAGTGCAGGCTACTAATCCAGCAATCATCACCGGCCGATAACTCAAACGTTCGGTCAATTTTCCTCCTATGTAGGCCATAACCGCCATGGAGGCGGTCATGGCGCTCAAGACCAAGCCGCTGGTCAAGGCTGCTTTTTGCACATCTGATTCGAGGATATTTATCAATAGAGGCACATTCACCATGGCAATGATCAGAACCGCTCCGACAAGAAAATTCACAATAATAGCTGGTTTAAAATTAGGTCTTGTGAGCAGTCGGGGATCGATAAGAGGAGGTGTATTCTTGGGTAGAAATCTCGACCATCTTCTTGAGCGCTTACTAAGTCCGCTTTCCACTAGATAAAATAAGAAAAAGCTGACAACGGCGATAATGTATAGTGGAAGAGAAGAAGGTTCTGATTCGCCTGATAATTCTGCCAAAGTGCTGACGCTTTGTATATCGCTGCTATTTAATAGGGCTAAGCTAAGCGACAAGAGTCCGGCGGTTAGAAAAGCGGAGCCCAGCCAGTCAACACGCCCGCGGGCTTGCGGCTTTGGTAAATCACGTAATGCCCACCACGCTGCCAGAAGACCGATAATACTTAGCGGTATATTTAGATAGAATTGCCAGCGCCAGTCAAGAAATCGGATTAATAAGGCACCGTAAAGCGGACCCCAGATCCATCCCGCGGTATCAATCGCGCCTAAGGTTCCCAATGCGGACGGCCTCTTAGCTGGCTGATAGACATCGCCGATAATGGCCATCCCGACAGGAACCATTGCCCCACCACCCAGGGCGGTAAGAACGCGACCTACAATAAAGATCGGCAGTTCATTGGCAAAGGGGACCCAAATTGAGCCCAAAAGGAATAATAGCATCGAGGCCATGTAGACAGGTCGGCGCCCAACAATATCGCTTACCCGCCCAATGAAAGGCATAACGATTACGTAAGCAATAAGATAGGCATTAACGATCCAGGCGGCGTCATCTAACCCATCTGGCAAGGGGATTTCCAAGTCAAAAATTATCTGGCGCAACATGGTAGTCACAACTGTCAAATCGTCGGCCGCAACGAATACTCCGAACGAAATAACAGCTAGAATAATACCAGGTGAAATCGGTCGCCTACCGCTCATGACCGTGTTTGCATCATTGAAAAATATGCCTAGTAATAATTGTGATTATCAGAGGAAAAAATCTCTGAGGGAAGAATTGATGTCAGCGACGATATTGTGCCAATTAACCGTCGCCTTACGTCTAAGTTCCAACTCCTTTTCATATATTCTTAGCGAATCAATGCCTTCTACCAATGCCAGAGCCTGAGCAACAGCAGATCCTTCTTCCATATCTTCGATCGATTGGTACATTTCTTCACCGTGCTCGGCTAGCGTTAGATTGGTAGAAATAACTATCACATCTGGGTCATCGGTGAAGGTAGTTTCAACTTCAATATATTCTGACATCGTTCAGAACCCTAATCCTATCAAGTCTCTGATATCGAGTTCGGCCCAAATCATGTTGTTTATGGTTGTTACAATGTCATAATTGTTTTCTTTGATCGACATAACCAAATTCGTCCAGATAAAGCAGGGTGATGCATTTAAATTATGCATGACAACTGATTTTATCTCGCTAGCATCGTGATGCAATTTCTTTGCGACTTCGGCCAATAATTTCTGATTGATTAGCAAATCCGTTATAATTCGATTTAGTTCCGGTATTCATTAATATCGCTAGTAAACGCATCGAGACATTCGTACAAGATCGCCTCTCAATATTAACATTCATTTAACGGCAAATAAGGAAACTTATACGATGAATAAATCCCTAAGTTTTATCGCTGGTGCATTATGCGGTGCCCTTGTGGGAGCAACGGCCGCGATATTGTTAGCGCCTTCATCAGGCCAAGATTTGCGCCATGACATGGTACTTCGCTGGGAGGAAGCACTCTCGGAGGCACGTCAAGCGATGGAAGATACGCGGCTAGAGTTACAATCTCAGTTCGAACAAATGCAAAAAGGTACCTACGAAGAAGAAAAAAACAGTTAATCAGCCAAAAAAAGGAAATATTCAGCTAATTTACATTCAGTTGGTAGTTGGCTGGGGATAATACGAAAGGAGTGAGGGCAGTGATGACTAGAACACCGCCTTCATCTCCTAAGTCTAATTGCCAATGACCATTATTCAGGTCATTCAGGGGGAGCGTTATAATTTGATTTGGGGAGTCAAGCGGTATGAGCCGGATTTGCCACTGCTGCGATATTTGTTGACCTATTCTCACGAATCCCTTTGCCTGCCATTCTAAATCTGGCATTAGGTTAGTCGCACCATTATTTTCTGACTTGACAAGGATGTTATCTAAGACAAACCCAGCGCCTGTATTGGCTGAATCAGTAAGGACTTCAAATCGAATGATTACTTCCTGGTCAGCATATTGTGCCAGGGATATATGTTCGCTAATCCAACCACCCTGATTGCCAGGTAGATTCGCACTTTGACCGCCAAAGGCAGGTCCATATTCTCCTTGCACAGCAATTTCTGGGGAAAGTAGTTCCCAGGATTGTCCAGCATCAGATGAGACACTCAGGTAGGCAAAGTCATAATCCGCCTCAAGATCAAACCAGGCGGTGAATTCCAACACAGCAGAATTGTTTGCTGTAAGGTCTATCGTGGTCTCCAATGTTGCATCAATATCATCTATCGCCGGAACAAACCATACCAGATCGTCATCTCCAGAATTGGCATCAAATAGGTCAATGGTTGTATCTCCCTCAAAAATTATCGATACAAGTCCGTCCTTTTTGATTTCAATGTAATCGGCCGCATATTGATTCACAGCTCCTTCTAGTTCATTAGGCAGACTCATTATTTCCTGGGCATGGACTGGCCGTTGCAACCTAAGGGATGCATAGCGATAAGGCTTGGAGATTTCACTATTATCTAAATAATTGGCCACTGCCCAATCGGCAAAAAACTGTTCGAGCGAGATCTCGGGTCGAAAGCCGGCTAGAACGTGGCGAACGGACGCAATGCCATCGCCTTTGTGATTTACAAGTTCACGAATCGCTTCATCACCCAACTGTTACCAAAAATAAACCACAAACAAATATGCAGCACCATAATGGGCAAATAGCTCATCCTCATTCTCGTATTCCCAGGAATTAAGCTGTACATCAGGATTTGACCAATAGTCCAGATCAGAATCAGCCGTATTCAGACCAGAATATAGTTCGGCAAACTGGGCCAGACCTTCACTTAGCCAAACCGTTTCATTATTATCGGCATTCCACTGCATAAGATGCTGATACTCATGAACTAAAGTTCCGAAGTAAAGGTCTTCGCCCATAATTAAATTCCGCATATTCAGATAAATGATTTCCATTTCGTTTGATTTTTCGTTGACAGTTCTTGGATATTCGTCACCTTTATTGAAGAATCCGAGGTCGGTATCATCTCCATATCCATCCAAATGCAAAATCGAAAAGCGAGTATCATTGTCGATGCCCGGCTGCCATTCAGTGCCAAAGATTTGACTCAGGCCAGGATAGATTTCTTTTTCAAAGCGGGAAGCGGCCAAGGCAACCATTTTTTCATCAAAGGCTAAGCTCGTTTCTACCCAAAAGTAGGTATGTTCGGTAATGGCCGATAATATTGCTTCGTGCTGCCCATCATCACTATAAAAAGCACGCATATCGCCAAGTTTGACATTAATCGCTTCCACGGTTCGAGGGCCAACTTCAACCCTTCCAAGTCGGGCGGCACCTTCGAAATAATCACGGGGTGGGTAATCGGCATTAAGTAAGGTCAGCAGATTATTATCCGCTTGATTCAGGCCTAAGGATGCTTCATCGAGCGAAATTGACGGCGAGGGAATCATTGAAGGCGATAGTTTTTGCTCCGGTTGGGCGCTAAGCGAGTCAGCTTGCTGTGATTCCTCTGGAGTCGGTGCGGGCTTTAATGGAGATCTCGTGACACTGGCTGGGGGAATGACGGTTGGCTCAAACTGTTTCACTTCATCTGCAAAAAGAGCCAGGATTTCGTTGCGTTGAGAAAAAGTGATGATCCCACCTAGCGAAAAAAGAAGAAGGCACACTAAACAAGCATAGAGCATGAAGCATCCAATGATAATTCCGGTCCTTCTTCCCTGATTTTTTTCTCTTTGGGAAGGCTCCTGATGTTCGATTAGGTTACCCATGCTGGTAATCTGGAATCTAGCTCGTGCAATTCCTGCCGGAGGTTAATGATGCTCATCATTAGTTAATATTCTTAAAAAAAATCAACTCGGGTTTAAGATGCTGATTTTCTAAATCATACGTCTGTGACCCGGTTAATGCCAGAATCAAGCAAAATTACCGTCGTTCCCTCATCTGGAACATTAAAATTAATGAACTAGACTCATACGATTGATACGTGAGTATATCCGCTACTCCTCCATTCGTTGACCAAATCATTGAAGATTGAGGTTGCCAAAATTGCCTATAGCAGAGTTTGAATGTAGCATATGACGTCATTTTGCTACCCATGGCTGCAAATCAATTAGCTCAGATGAATGATGTTTGGCTTGCTTAAGGCTTCTATTTACACTGTTGATCTCCGCAACTGAAAATGATTATTGATCAGATTCTGGCCAAAAAGCAATCTTCGAGCAGGACATTCAATTCCCATCGTAACGTACGGCCTACATTCGGGTTAAAGTTAAACGTAATGAATATTCATATGCTTTTACTCCAGCAAATGAAGCTTTGTTTTATAGGAGAGCATGCTGAATAAAATGAAATATGCCCACATCGTCGGTTGGGGTAGTTTTATGCCCGATCGCGTATTATCTAATGACGAGATCGCCCTTACAGTAGATACAACCGATGAATGGATTTACGCTCGCACCGGGATAAGTGAGCGCAGAATAGCAAGTACTCAGGAAACAACGGCGACGATGGCTTTTGAAGCGGCTGCTCGGGCCCTGGTTGTAGCTGATATTCATCCCTCCCAAATTGAGTTAATCATCGTTGCCACATCTACACCGGAATACATATTTCCTTCCACTGCCTGTCGAGTTCAAGATTACTTGGGGGCTTCAAAGGCTGGCGCCTTCGACCTCGGTGCAGCCTGTTCTGGTTTTGTCTATGGTCTAAGTGTGGCTTCTCAGGCTATTGCCACTGGCTCTGTACGGAATGCTATTGTAATTGGTGCAGAAACGATGTCCCGAGTACTGGACTGGCAAGATCGAGCTACCTGTATTCTATTTGGTGATGGTGCGGGAGCTGTTGTATTAAAAGGCTCCAGCGTTCCCGGAGGAACGATGGCATCTTCACTTCGTTCCGATGGATCGGGAGGTAATTTACTCAGTTTGCCAGCTGTCTATCACAGCCCAGTGCCGGCGCTAGGTCCTGAATACCTTCATAATGGCCATAAAAAGAACACAATCAAAATGTCAGGCCGCCAGGTATTCCGTTTTGCTACCAATGTGGTAAGCGATATTATCGTTGATGTTTTGAAAAAGGCTGAGCTTGATATCGATGACATCGCTCTAATCGTGCCGCATCAAGCCAATCGCAGAATCCTTGAAACTTCGGCCAAAAAACTTGGCATTCCGATCGAGCGTTTTTACTTAAATTTAGAACGAGTCGGTAATACTTCGGCCGCCTCCATACCAATAGCCTTATGTGATGCTGTCGAAGAGGGTCAACTTGCTCCCGACGATAACGTGGTATTTGTTGGATTTGGTGGAGGATTGACCTGGGCTGCCTCAGTAGTCAAGTGGGATGTGACGCCGCCAGAAGTTTCACTGGTCGATCGTGAATGGCGACGAGCTAGGTATATTGCTGCCAGAAGCAGATCGCGAATTCGCAAGACGCGACGCAAGTGGGGGGCGCGCTTACTGGGATCGCCCACACCGGATGCCCGCCTAAAAGACGCTGATAAGTAAGCCAATCAAATAAAAGCATAAAAAAAGACCACCCGCAACAATAAGTGGTCTTTTTTAGATTAATCTACTTAAGATAGTTAAGCCTCAACCTGGACCGTAGTTCGCCTACGCAAGACCACGATCGTAACCACGGCCAACATGAAGATACCCCCCACAATTGGAAGAATCCACTGGTTAGCTTGGCTTGCATCGACATCACTCAGCGTAATCGCCGTAGGAGTGAAGGGGAAATTGACGAAAGTGCAACTGCATTTCGATTTTGTGCTCGGAAAGGCCTGGGTGACATCTTGACATAAACCGCTGTTGCTGCCAGTCTGCGCGTTATCCCAACTCGTGCAGACACTGAGATCAACCCTTCCATCGCCGTCGTTATCGACGCAGACAACTTCGATGGTGTCAATCGTTTTAAAGATTTGGC
>PVMK01126571.1_pt1 | contig 89427 bp, 79 predicted proteins | sample 1853481 | NCBI WGS metagenome assembly PVMK01 (sample SAMN08533507, study PRJNA380276) | Marine sediment metagenome, whole genome shotgun sequencing project.
AACCATCAAATTTATACTACCCAACCCTGTTATGGCTATTTTTCAGGGGGGAGGAATTAGGAGATTGCGCATGGATTATAAATATAGCCAGCAGCTGGTCGAATTTCAGCAACGGGCTCGTGATTTTATCCGGGAAAAAATGGCCCCGGAAGCGGCGGAATGCGACCGTAAATCGGTCTTCCCCCGGCAGACGTTCCGCGACTTCGGCGAGGCGGGTTTTCTCGGGGTTATTGTGCCGCGCGCATACGGGGGTTTGGGCATGGGGGCGATGGCCTATTGTCTGTTGAGTGAAGAATTAGGCCGCTTGAGTGCCGGCTATCATCACAATGGTGTCTTTCAAACCCAGCACATGATACTCAACTATGGCACAGACGCCCAAAAACAGAAATTTTTAAGGGATTTGGCGACCGGCTCGCTTCACGCCGCAACGGCCATATCAGAACCGGAAATGGGGTCCAGTTTCGCACAAATAAAGACTTACGCAACAAAGGAAAAAGACGCCTACATATTAAACGGCGTCAAAAGCCACATCAATGACGCCGCCGAGGCCGATATAATGAACCTTTTGGCTCAAACCGATCGCGGACTGACCATTTTTCTGCTGGAACGCGGCGCTCCCGGTTTCAAAATCCGGCGCAAAATGGATCCAATTGGGTTGCGAACATCGCCGATTTATGAATTTGAATTGCAAGATTGTCCGATTGCACACGAAAAGCGCCTGGGTGAGGAGGGACAAGGACTTCAGATTTTCCTTGACACTTTCAATTTCAGCCGACTGGGAAATGCCAGCGTTTTTTTAGGTATGGCCAAGGCCGCATTGGAATACGCCGTCGAATTTGCCCGCCAACGTAAAGTCGGTAAACGCTACGTTACCGATTTTCAAGGGATTCGGTGGATCATTGCGGAACTTTTCACCAAATTGGAGGCGGCTGAACTCCTGCGCAATAAGGCGGCAACCCTACACGCGCAGGGCAGTGATTACGCCAGTCTTTCGGCAATGGCCAAGCTATTGTGCGGAGACGTGGCCGTCGATACGATCATGGCGGCCATGCGGATGACCGGAAGTCATGGCTGCTATCGGGATGCCCCCTTCGAGCGCTGGCTGCGCGATGCCAAGGCGGAGGAAATTGCCGGCGGCCCCCCGGAAATTATGAAAAACATCATTGCCAATCACATTCTCAAAAAAGAAAGGAACGCATAGTGTCTCTGAAAGGGTTATACTTCGAGGATTTCTTACCGGGAAAACAATTTGAAACCCACAAACGAACAATTACCGAAACCGACCTGGTGAACTTTGTCACGCTGTGCGGCTTCTTTGAACCGCTTTTTACTGATCAAACATATATCGAAACCGAGACTCCCTTCGGAAGGCGGATCGCACCCGGTGCACTGTCACTCGCTTATGCTGAAGGTCTGTCCATTCTTTCCGGCATCATCCACCAAACGGGCATGGCCTTTTTAGGACTGGAGCTGCAGATACACAAGCCGGTGTTTATCGGCGATACCATCGGTGTTGAGATTGAGATCCTCGACAAACGCGCAACCCGAAAGCCGGATCGTGGGATTGTCACATTTCGTCATCGGGTCATCAATCAAAAGGATGAATTGGTCATGGAATACACAGTCAAGCGGATGATTCGACGGAAAAGCGCCGGCGGATAGATTCCAAGGTTACCAATGTATACGCGAAATGCCCTGTACAAACATGTCGACCATGTCGCCGTGGTGGTGAACAATATTGAGCGGGCGGCTGACTTTTACCGGGATGTTTTTCAGCTGGATCTCATTATGGGGCTCTCCTATCCGCCGGATGGCGTCCATACCAATCTGGTGTTTTCACTGGGCCCTGAAAATGAGCTTGAACTTATGGGACCCCTGGGAGACCGCGGCTTTATCGTGGACTTCCTGAAAAAACATGGACAGGGCGTTCATCACCTGGCCATCGAGGTGACCGACATTGATCGGGTCACTGCCATGTTGCAACAAAATGGGATCCGTATTTTCGGTCGGACCGAGTTCAAAGGCATGCGATTTACGTTCTTGCATCCGGCATCGACTTTGCGCGTGGGAATGCAGCTCATGCAGAGAAAGCCTCAGAAGCAATCCCACGATCCGCTTATCAAAGGCCTTGATCATGTCGCCATTCGAGTATCCAATCCTGACGGCGGCCGTGATTTCTTTCTCCATGGACTGGGAGCCGAACAAATAGCAAAAGGCAAGGATGATCTTATTAATTGCACCTGCGAGCGCTTTATGGTTGGAAACACTCGATTTGACCTGCTGTATGACTTTACAGGCCCCTCGCCGGCGGCTCTGACCGACGGGCTTCATCATCTGGCCGTAAAAGTCGATGATCTGCCGGCGGCGATGCGTCATTTCAAACAATTTGACATTGATCGGTTGGCACCATGCTCAGACGAGAGGGGCGTGTTTTTGTCGCAAAACAATATGTTCGGCTGTCTGTGGCGGGTGATGCAGGGCTGAATACCGCCGGCCTTGCCCGGGCAAGGTCAAAACTGTTAATGATTGGGCACACCCATGCGATGATTGTTTGATCGAACTGAAGGAGGATCTATCATGAAAACCGTCCGCAGATTACATGCGCTTCTGGCCGAAGACGCCATTATACTTGCCCCCGGCTGCCACGACGCTTTAGGTGCCTATTTCATTCAAAGAGCCGGATTTAAAACAGCCTACATGACCGGCTATGGTGCGGCCTGTTCGCTGTTGGGGCGCCCTGATCTCGGTGAACTCACCATGACGGAGATCGTCGATCACGCCGGTCGTATCGCCGATGCCATTGAGATTCCGCTCATTTGCGACGCCGACACCGGCTACGGCGGCCCCTTGAACGTACAAAGAACCGTGCGGGAGTTTGAAAAAGCCGGTGTCGCCGCGATTCATATCGAAGATCAGGTGGAACCAAAACGCTGCGCTGCCATGAAAGGAATTGCTGTGACCGATCTCGATACCGCTGTGAAAAAGATCCGAGCCGCGGTCAGCGCAAAAGAAGATCCGGATTTTATCATCATCGCCAGAACAGACAGCCGCTCCCTTTTGGGTCTTGATCACGCCGTCGAAAGAGCCCGGGCTTTTGCCGAAGCAGGCGCGGACATGGTTTATGTGGAGATGCTGCGCAGTAAGGAAGAGGTGGCGTTTGTCGCCGAATCTGTCAAAGAAGCACCCCTTTTATTCGACAGTTTCGACCATCCCGAAGTTCCGGCGCTGAGCGCCTCAGAGCTTGAGGAAATGGGATATAAGATCGTCACCTACCCGTTTACGTCAACCCTTGCCTATGCAAAAATGTTGGATCAAATTTATCGCGGAATCTTCGAGAAAAAAGGCTCGCAGCATTTTGCGTCACAGCGGATGGATCTTCACGAGTTTGAAAAGATCATGGGGCTTGAAGAAATTTGGCGCAAGGTCGACGGCATTTGACAGTGGATATTTTTCTTCTTATTTTATTATAAGGCCATTGCACTGTATTGAGGCCATCAAATCCTAACCCGGATGGGTTTAAAACAGAATTTTCAGAATGTTTGAGTTTGGAAATTGAAAATGGAAGACTATTTCAATGACATGTTTCCGCGAGACCACCATGGTCCGGGGTTTGAAAAATATTTAGCAGAACCGATAGATGACTATGCAATTGCCTATATCGAAAGTATTTTCGCTAAACCGATTTCAGAGCTTTTAACGTACGGCGCCGATCTGATAGAAATTGCAGCGTATATCTTTACGCACAAAGCAATCTGTGAATTCAGTTATGAAATGCAGTGCCTTGTTTTTGATTTGTTGCCGAGATGGTACATTGCGCAAACACCTTTTCGAGGTGAAATTTACCCGGAAGCCACGATTGATTGGGATATTTGGATGGAACATTGGGAGCATCTCGCTAATTTTTTGGAAGATAAAACAAACTAACTAGACATCTCGGAATTTCTACAACTCATTGGAATTAAAGTGCTTTTTGTGGCCATATTCTTTTGTAAGCCACATGGAATGCTGGTTACGCTTTTCGTCTGAGAAGCGCCTCGCGCATACGGGAATAGCGGTATAAGGCCCCCATGGCGCGGGCAGATCGTTCTGGACTCGGCAGAATTGCGATTCCCAAATCCTCTAACTCACGAATAAACTTTTCGCTGCGCATTAAAAACGATGACCCCAGCAGCGGCTTTGCATGGGCTGCGGTTGCATCGGCCAACCGCCTGCAAAGCCTCATAACGAATTCTTCAAATTCGGCCAGAGACGCAAATATCGGTGAATCGGTCTTGTCCAAAAGGCGCTCAAAATTGTCCGCCATAAATAGAAAGTACATCAAAATACCATCAACCTCACGATCTTCCAACAGGATCTTGGGGATATGCAAGAGAATATCATCGAGGCTGCGAAAATAGGTCGTATCGATTGGATTGTTTAGCGAACCGGTGTGAGGGAGCCGTTGTTGTAACTTTTCTCGTGTCTGGGGCGATAAGGGCGGCAGTTTCAAGCCGACGCGATCGGCCGCATCGGCCGCTACCGCACCGGGTCCTCCGGAATGGGTAAAAACCACAACGCGGTTGCCTTTCATCAGCGGCTGGCTGCCCAGGGCCCAGCAGAAATCAAACAGTTCCTCGACCGAAAAAGCCCGCACGATCCCGCACTGCCGAAAGACGCCGTCATGAATCGCATCCGACCCGGCTAGCGCTCCCGTATGGGACCATCCGGCCCGCCCGCCCGCCTCGGTACCCCCCACATACAGCGCAACGATCGGCTTGCGTTTTGAAACCGCCCGAGCAATCCTCACAAATTTTTTGGGTTGCTGGATGCCCTCGATATAGAGTCCGATGACCCGCGTCCGCTCACACCCTTCCAGGTATTCCATACAATCGACCAAATCGATGTTCGCCTGGTTGCCGACACTGAAAGCCTGGCTGAAACCCAAACCGAATTTTTCCAAATGATAAAACATCTGGGTAACAAAGCTGCCGCTTTGGGAGACCATCCCAATAAAGCCTTCCATCGCAGCCGAATAGTGAAACACGGTTGTGTTAACGCGATGCCCGGGATTAATGATCCCAATGCAATTGGGCCCTAAGAATCGTATGCCGTATTGTTCGGCAATGGCAATTAATTCATTTTCTCGCTGGCGGCCTTCTTGTCCTGCTTCCCGGAAGCCGCCGGAAATAATAATCGCCTGGCGGATACCCTTCTGACCGCATTCCTGCAACACCTGTGAGACGATGGCGGTGGGCACCACGATCACCGCCAGATCCGGTACCAACGGAATCCGGCGGACGTCTTTATATGCCTTAAGACCCAGGACCTGACCTAATTTAGGATGTACGGGAAATACCTCACCCTGAAAGCCCAAGGAAATCAGATTGCTCAAAATGCGGGTCCCCATGTTTAACATATTGTTGGACGCACCAATGACGGCGATATATTGAGGATGCATGAGCTGATATAATGATTTTTTTGCCGAATTGGGCACGACACTCCTTAAAGGGGGATGGATGAATTCACCCCAATCTAGTTTGTTGATGTCCGTTATACCGGTTGTCATAAATGTGATACCGCCGGCGGCAGCCGCGGCACTACCAGCTGAATTTTATGCGGTCAGGCCAGCAGCGACCTTACTGAAAGAATGGTAAATCGCGCAACTGGGGTGACATGGAATAGGATTCAGTGGCAGATTCTGTAATGACGTTCAACACGGCCGGTTTGTGTGAACTAAATGCCCGTGCCAGCGCCGATTGAATTTCATCCGGTGACTCGACGTTTTCACCGTAACAGTCCAGGGATTGTGCCATCAAGTCGTAACGGGTGCATGCCAGGTGCGTGCCGTCGTTACAGTCATCACCATAGAGGCCCCGCTGGATATTGCTACAAACCCCCCAGCACGCATTGTTGGAAACCACCACCACAATCGGTATTTCATGTCGGGCGGCTGTATCCAGTTCCATGCCGTTGAGTCCGAATGCGCCGTCGCCACACAAGCACAGTACCTGCCGATGCGGATGGGCCAGTTTGGCCCCAATGGCAAAGGGAATACCGATCCCCAAAAGCCCGGTGACACCGGGATTCATCCGGGATCCGGGGGTGTAGGCTGGAATCATGTTGCGGCCGAAATCAAGGATTTCGCCGCCGTCAATCGTGACGATGGCATCGCGATCCAAAAATTGGGCAATTTCGTAGCACAATCGAATGGGGTTGATCGGTTTCTGAGGGGATTGCACCCATGTCATCCATTTGTCTCTTTTCTGCTTTGCCACCACCCTTAATTTTTCCGGCCAGGAATCCTTGGGGTCTTTTTCCGATGGTTGCCACGCATCCAAAAGCTGCATCAAGACCGCTTTGGCATCTCCCACAATCCCCACATCGATCGGGCGATTACGGCCGATTTCCTGCGGTGCCGTATCCACCTGGATTGCACGAGCCTGCGGATTGAATCGAGGGGGACGGCCATAGCTCAGAATGAAATTGAGTTTGGCGCCAATGAAAAGCACCACATCCGCCTCAGCCATGGCCTGCGAGCGGGAGATGAAGCAAGAAAGTGGATGGTCGTCCGGAATGCAGCCGCGAGCCAAAGGAGTGGGAACCGCCGGTATTTTAGCTGTTTCCACAAATTGCCGGAGCACGTCATGGGCGCCACTCCAAATGATGCCACTGCCGTATACAATCAGGGGGCGTTGGGCTGCTTTCAACAAGTCAACGGCTTTTGCCACCAGGTTGGGATTGCCCCATGGACCGCTTGTCATTCGGGAGAAGCCGGAGGCAACCCCATCCTCTGGCGCCACTTCGGCTTCGAGAATATTTTGCGGAAAATCTATAAAAGTCGGTCCTGGCATTCCCTGCGTCGCATGACGGAAAGCAATTCCAATATACTCGGGGATCCGCCGAGCTTCATAAGCGGTGGAGCACCATTTTGTAATCGGGCGCATGAGTTCTAAATGGTTCATTTCATGAAAGGCCCCCAATTCGAACTCTTCAACTTTATTGTGACCGGCCAGTACAATCACGGGAGTGGATCCATAATAGCAGTTGGCGATACCGGTGATGGCATTCAAGACACCGGGGCCGGGAACGACCATTGCGACGCCGGGTCGACCGGTGGACCGGGCATACCCCTGGGCCATCAGCACGGCCGCCTGTTCGTGACGCACATCAATGATCCGAATTCCTTCCCTGGTCAAGGCCTGATAGGAACCAAAAAGTGGCATTCCGCTTAAGGTGAAAACAACCTCCACCGCTTCCCGCTTCAAAGCCTGGACCACCAGGTCACTTCCGTAAACAGTCGTCATCATCGATATCCTTTACGCCTTTTTTGTTTGGTCCTCTCCTTATATTTCCAGTCCGGTAATGTGCGCGGCGGCGGCCCTGAATAGGTCATGTGTTTGTGGATCAGTCCCGGCGGCATGGGCGATTTAAGACGTTCCTTTGACATCAGGGTTTCAAACCCATGGGCCATGAGTCCCAGCCCCCTGGAAAGACACACGAATCCCATGGCGGATTCAGCCGGAATACCAATTTCACAGAGGACCGCCGCACCTCCACCGTCGATGTTTATCGGTATTTCCTTTTTTGCAAAGACTCGCGGTAAGATTTTTTCGAACAAGCGGGCCCATCGCATAAATCGGCCAGATACAATATTCTTTTTTTGCGCTTGCGCCACCATTTCAAAAATGCGGGTCACCCGTGGGTCCTTGCGATGAACCGGGTGACCAAATCCCGGGACGTAATTTCCATTGCTTCGATAGGTTTCACTCACTTTCCGAATTACATCTTCGGGCGCACGCCCTGATTCCTCAATGGTCCGGTCGGTCTGATAAAAAAGGCGGGTTGCGGCTTCGATGGGCCCGCCATGTATTTCACCTAAAAGATTCATGCCCGAGGCAATGACACAGTTTAACGGAATGCCACAGGTGGCCGCCATAACAGAAGTGGCCACGGCTGGTGAGTTCGCCCCATGATCACAAACGGCTATCAGCAGCGCATCTAAAAGATCCGTAATTTCAGAATGCGGCGGGAGCTCCCCCATAATCATGAGATATGACATTTCACCGTAGGTCACCCGTCCCATTAAATCTTCAATCGGATAGCCTCGAATCAGCAGCTCATTTGGGCGGACCCGGACAATCGACGAGTCCCACCAGCCCTTTTGTTCAGGTGTGTCTGGATTTTTACCCATGGGGTTTCAGTTCTCCAATTTGAGTCGCTTGCGGCCGGCGCTCTTTCAGCGTTATCCAACCGCCGGCCCGCAGGGTGGGGCTTTAAATTCGCGTGGACCGTGAATTTTTGAGGTAGGATTTACATTAATAAATAAAATTGTCAAGGCACAATGCAATTGACTTCCAACTTCTGCTATTTAATCTTTTAATAATTATTTTTGCGCTTTTTATGGCAAGATATTTTTCAATACGTAAATATTGATGATCTCGTAAAAAGTCCCTTTCGATGTCATTGCGAGCGTAGCGAAGCAATCTCTATCAATCCAAGTCTCTGAAATCATGGGATTGCTTCGTCACTTCGTTCCTCGCAATGACCGGCGATAGGACTTTTTGCGAAACCGTCAAATATTAGCATTTATGTAATAGTTGAAAGTGACTAAAGTGAACTAAAGTGCCTAAAGTTTTGGTGCGCCTCCGGCGGATCTATTTTATATAAAAAGACGGAGCGAAGCGACGCCTTAACTTTAGATCACTTCAAACTTTAGATCACTTTTAACTTTTCCGGTTTATCCGGGTTAGGGATTATGGGCAAATTCATAAGAACGTTTCATTCAAATAGAAAGGGACCGGAGGCGGAGTTGATGAAGGCAATTACGCAGGCCATCCAACAAGGACGAAGCGCTTTATCAGAATTTGAGTCCAAGCAAGTCTTGGCCGCTTATCAAATCCCTGTAACCCGGGAAATACTTGTGCATGATGTCGATGGGCTTCTGAAAGCTTCACATGAAATCGGCTATCCAGTAGTATTAAAGGGCTGCTCGTCCGACATTTCTCATAAAACCGAGAGCGGCTTGATTCGCGTCGATATTAGAAACATAAAAACGAAATGCTTTGGGTGCTAAGAAATGGAGAGGGGCATTTGCGTTATAAAGTTAAAAGATCTCGAAATCCCTTAAATGGCCTTATAAAAATTTATTCTGGCATTAATACGGAGTACCAACCGAAACCTTACCACTGGCCGGCTTTTCCGGCCTGGAAATTCGCAAGTGCGGGATAGGAGCACGTAATGAAACCCACGATCATAATAAACCAGCCCGTAATCGCTCCGGTCGGTGCCTTGAGGGCCAATGTGAGAAAAAACAGGAAAAAACAAATTGACCAGAGCAGCCACATAATCGCAAACTGGGGAACCTTGGGAAGTTTTTTGCCAAGGACCTGCAGCCAGCCTAAAAATAAGAAAAAAAGGCATATAGACATCGGCAAGCAGTACCAACCCAAAGCCGTGAAATCAGCTTTCACTTCAAATCCTCTGATAATACTAAATCCTTCAAAAGCAATCATCAGGTAGGCAATCGAAAACGTAAGACATGTTGCTGCAACAGTATTGGATACGGTTTCTCCGAATGAATTATATAAATCTTTTACAGCAATGATTAACGCCATTACCGTTATCAAAGTTCCCCCGAGAAAATTGAATGCCGCGACCCCCGCCAGATTGGGTAGATAACCCAATAAGAATAAACCATTGACAAACAGTAATCCTCCCACCAGATATAGAATGATAAATACCATCGTTCACCTCCTTGTATCATATAAAAAAGTTGGTTTTTTAAACGCTGAATAAAGATGATATCTTCGGTTCTACAAATGTCGTGCAAAATGCCCCTCCAGGCCCATTGCTGTTCATCTCCCTCCTTTCTTCGTACCTGAAACGTTTGAAAGTTTTTTTGATTAAATGTCAAGAAAATGTTATTAAGAAATTAAATTTCATTAACTTTATTAACTTTATTTTGTCAAGTAATTTTTAATTTTAAAACGTTCCCCTTTTTAGCCCAAATTTAGCCCAAAGATTAACGCTATCTTGACAAGTACCACAATGTGGTCATAATAGTATTCATAATCCGTTTGCGATATCTGACAGATGCTCTGTGACGAGGAACTTTATCATGCACAACTGGCAATGCACAAATTGCGGTTATATGACTGAGTCTGAACGCTGCCCCTCCTGTAAGTATTCCAATTGCCGGGGATGCCACATTTTGCAATATGCCAATACGCCGCCTCAACACTGTCCCTCATGTAAAGAGCAGTGCCATTTTATCGATCTTGACGATAAAGAGGAAAGCAGTGCGAATTCTTGAAAAAAGGGCAGGTTATGGCGGATTCGGCCGGCTTTTCTTTCACCCCTGAACGAAAGGGCAATTATCCGTCATATTCATATGAGCGGCAAACAATCACAATCAAAACCGTCGGCGTGGGGCGCAGCGGGTGCTCCGGACTCAGCAAAGATTTATCTGAGCCCCGGAGGCGGTGTTGTCTTAACCAAGGCCTGTTTCTATCAGCCCATGTATAAAGACCTTTCCGAAGTACTTGATTTAATCAAAATCAGATATGAAAGCATCAGCCGCAAAATATTAGATTACACCCGGACATTTGAAAGCAGTACATTTGGGGAATCGGAATGGGTTCCCGCTTCTTATGTTGGTTTCGAGGTGCAAGAATATGTTGCATTTGAAAAGGGAGAAAAAGGTCGCACCCTTCTTTTTCGTGTCCAGCCCGTATTATTGTCCCATAACAAGCGGATCGAAGTTAAGATCTATCGAGATGACCCGGTGCTTGGCAAGTTGATCTCGCGTTATCTTGGCATTTGCGCCAGAATGAATAATGCGAGCTTCGTGCTGAAAGACTGACGGTTTTAGCTTTTATACCGCTTTTCATAATAATGTTCCGAAATACGGAATTGGGGTATAAGTGGTTGTAGAAAAAAACGTTTGAATAACGGAACGTTTTTTTGACAACCACTATATACCGCCTTTCATAATAATGTTCCGAATTACGGAATTGCGGCATAAGCGGGTGTACGGTTGTAGAAAAAAAACGTTTGAATACCGGAACGTTTTTTTGACAACCACTATATAACACGTATTTCTTCCTTTGAGGGGATCGCTGTGATCGGGTCTTTTTTATTTAGGTACCTCAACATTAGGCGAAAAAAACAGCCATTATGAATTTAGCCGAAAGCAGTGTCCTGAGAAAGACAGCCTGGCAAATTTACGATTGCCTGCAGGAAGATTTGATTTTCAATCGCCCGGACATGGAAATTGAAGGGACCCCTTTCAACTCCGCGCTGCTGATGAGTTTTCTGGCTGGTCTCTGCCATGGCAAGGAACTTATCATTGGCGAGCCCGGCTTAGGCAAAACGACCTCTGCCGAATACATCTGTGCCCTTTTGTATCGGTTCCCGCTTGAGGTTATTTGGAGAGGCGAGGTTTCCGGCCACCCTGAACAGACCGAGGAGAAGATCATTGGCCGACCCGATCTGGGACAACTCAACCGGGGAGATGAGGTGGTCATCTGGTCCTACTTTACCTTACTGCCCGTTAAGATTGTGGACGAGATCAATCGATTGCCGGAAACCAAACAGAGCATGATTTTGGACGGCGTCGATCGCGGTAAGTGGGACTATCTAAACGATGCCATTATCAATCAAGAATATTGCCTCTTTGCGACAGCGAACTATCAGGACAGGGGCACCAATACGATTATTGCCCCTTTGATTGACCGCTTTGACATTATGGTCGAGTCTAAACACCCCGGCGCCAATCTCGCTTATCAAATCGGGGCCCTGGGTTCCAATGGCCAGGCCCTTCGCCAGCCAGATTTGGAAGCGGAATTCCATCAGATTTTGAGTGCCAAGCTTCCCTATTCTGTCCGCATGGAACGGGTCGAAGCGATCTGTGATCGTTTTGGAGAGGCACTGGCAAAAGGTCTCGGCATACGAACCCTCTCACGGGCAGAACGACAAACCATTCGTCTCCAGAAAGAGACGATTCCTTTTGACTTGGATGCCAATGCCTTTCTGCGGCTTGTTATCGCTGAGCTGTCTTTCTGTCATCGTTTTGGTCAGAAGCGATCCCACCAAGGTTGCGAGGAAGGATGCCATTTTACAGAATATCTTTGCAACGCGGTCCAAAATTGTATTTCCAATCGATTCCCGATCAGCGTCAGAAATTTCTGCCAGGCGCTGGCCTGGCTTTTGGGGGATGAAATGGTAGGGCTTGAACACCTTTTAGCTGTGGTGCCTTTTGCATTAGCCCACAGAATCCAATGGAAAGAGGAATTTTTGGCGCAGTACGATAAAGACGTTCGCAAAGATCCCCTTGTGATTTATATGGCCAAAAAAGCCGTCGCAGAGATGCACAAGCGTTACATGGAACAGAGTTCCCCTATAAAAGACGCGCTGTCGATTGCCTACCGCATATCAGAAGGAGAGACAATCGAACCCATTCGAGGCGATCATCCCGTTTACTGGGAAATTCTCAATGATATCGGCAAGGTGGTTCCTGAGAGATGAAAAACTCATTTGTGGATTTCCACCCCGACAGTTACCAGAAAAAAGAGAACCCCGCGCAGCGAATCGTTCGGGTAAAGCAAGATACCTTGGAAGGCATTGTAGAGGGCTATCTTTGCCTGGTGGAGGAGGAGATTAAGGATCTAGCGTGGGTCGTGGAGCACAGTCGTGTGGTCAAGGCATACGGTGCCGCTGTCGAAAGGCTTCGGAATCTTAAATTCGATCAGGGAGACATCGAAGCGTTTTGCGCCAAGCTAGACAGCTCCAACAGTATTCCATACCTGATACCGGGACCCGCGGGACTCTTTGTGTCCGCTCTGGTCAATGTTTCGCAAGAAAGTCACATTCGACTGAGACTTGAGAATTTCCAACGAACTTTGCATTTCTTAGGTTACGGACTTGCCGAAGGCAAGATCCTCATGATTCATGGTGATATCGGAGACTTTACGGGTGCCGGCCTCTCGGGAGGGCGTTTGGTGATACAGGGTTCAGTCGGAAATTGGTGTGGTGCCGGGATGATGAACGGTGAGATTTTGGTCAGCAAACACACCGGTCGGAACACGGGAGAGTGGATGCAAGGGGGAGAGATTCAGGTGGATGGTCAAATCCAAAGCATTGGTAAGAACCTTTTCGCAGGGCGAATTTACAAGCAGGGTCGGCTCATCGCTCCCGAAACACACGATGGGAACTTATGAGTAACAGCGTTATGCCGGATTTGGATGACATCTTAAAAAAAGTTTGGCCCAAGGTCCGACGGCGGCATCTGTTCCCTGAACTTCCTGACCCGGCGTTTGCTGAAGGAGAGACCCGTGTCGGCCTGAATATTGAAGGCAAGAACATTTCGATATCTAAGGGCTTCGTAGAGGAGATGTCTCTGGTGCTTGAGCCTCATGAGATTCTCGAAGGGCTGCTAGACCATGCCGTCTCCCATTATATTTACTGTCCCTGGAGTTTTGCAACCCATCTCAAACTTTTCGCGGAAGCTAAAACCGTTCTCAAGGACAAAGATATGGCCCGCAGGGCCGCCGATTGCTTTATAGATGTCGTGGCAGACACCGCATGCGTCAGCCAAAGAGAGTCTGCCTTGCCAAAAATCTATTGTCATCTTCGCCGCGGCATCCTCGATGAGGCTATCCACGCCCTGTATCAAAAAATCTGGGGTATCGATTTGGGTGTGCAGGGACACGAAGAGCTCTGCAATTTGCTTTCTCGAATCCCCTATTGGGATCGGAGCCGCTGGATGGAGAGTATCAGGAGATTTGTCAAGCTGATCCAACCCCTTTTGGATAGGGAAAAAGATGATGGATGCCTGAATACAACGCCTCACATGGGGGGCCATGGCATTCAGCAATACTCCTCCCAGGAGATCAAGGCGGGTCTCAGACAGCTGGCCTTCGATGCAGCGTCCCCCACTGATTTCGCTGAAATCGTCCATGATTTTGAGGATGAAATCCTGCAGGCAATCCAGATCGCGGGCCTGGGTTTAGGCCCACCAGCCACTCAATCCAGGAAAATTGAGGTCCTTTATTATCTGAAACTCGCTGAGAACTACTTGCTTCCGATTCGGAAGGCGCCAATGGAGAAAAGTGGATCCCCGTATCCGCATCACCATATCTCCTGGGAAGTCGGTCTGCCTTACCAGGACATCGATCCCTGGACCAGTCCTGGAAAGTTGATGCCCGGCATTACGCAAACCTGGAAACGTCATGAGGGCGAAGTCCTGGGTAAAAAGGACGGCATCCCGGACTGTATGGTGCTGATTGATTCATCCGGCAGCATGAAAAATTCGAGACATGACCTGTCTTACGCCGTATTAGGCGCGGCCTGTGCATGCGATAGCTATTTGAGAAACGATGCGCGTGTGGCAGTTTATAATTTCGGCGATGCATCTGCTGCGGCGGGTCGACACATCCTTGCGTACTCGCGCAACCGAACGGAAATATTCGACACTCTTTGCCGTTATTTCGGGGGAGGGACAAAATTCCGCGTGAAAGATATCGAATCTCTTCAAAAAGATCCAATGCCGGATATATTCTTGATCTCCGACATGCAGATTACCAACCTGGAAATATTGATCCGTTATTTCAATAAATGCCAAAACCGCGTGACGGTTGTGCACATCGGCAACAATGAGCACGTCAATACGTTTCGCAGCGCTATGGATTTGCGGAATAATGTTGGAATTTACGCCGTGGAACAGAAGGCGGACATTCCACGCATCGTGCTTGGACAAATTCGTCAATACCTGTACTATAAAAGTTTCTAGACTCTTAATAATTATTTTTTTGCATTTTGTGGCAAAAAAATTGTATTGGAATATTTTCACTGTCTTGTAACGATTGAATATTGTCGATTGAATATTGAATATTTAAGGAATTTTTTCCATTTTATAAAGGACGGAGCGAAGCGACACCCACAAATATTCAATTTGCAATCTTGATTGTTTCGTAAAAAGTCCTATCGCCGGTCATTGCGAGGAACGAAGTGACGAAGCAATCCCATGATTTCAGAGACGTGGATTGATAGAGATTGCTTCGCTGCGCTCGCAATGACAGCTTGGCAGACTTTTTACGAGTCTGTTAATCTTCAATAGTCAATTCCGGCTTGTCCGGGTTAGGATAAGCTCAAATGATAAAGGCAGCTCCCCTGTCGTCTATCGACTACAAATCGGCCTGCGAATTGGTAAGGCTCATTCGATCAAAAGAAATCACGCCGCTGGATTTAATGGAATTGGCGCTTAAAAGAATCGAGGCCACTAATCCGGTTATCAACGCATTTGTCGATCTGCGAGGCGAACAGGCCCTTGATGAGGCCAGGGCGATGACGGATCGGCTTGCCGCCGGAGAAGATCTTGGCCCGCTGGGGGGCATTCCGATCGGCGTTAAGGATCTAGAAGATGTAGCCGGAATGGTTACCAGTTTTGGCTCGACAATTTATAAAGACCATACGGCCGCTGAAGATTCCGTTCAGGTAAAGCGGCTTAAAAGAGCCGGCGCCATCGTCGTGGGAAAAACCAATACCCCCGAGTTTGGATTTACATTTTTTACAACCAACCGGGTATATGGTGTTACGCGCAACCCGTGGAACCCGAAATGTACACCGGGCGGCTCCAGCGGAGGCTCTGCGGCCGCCGTTGCCGCCGGCATGGTTTCGATCGCAACCGGCTCTGATTCAGGCGGTTCTATTCGCACACCGGCCGCCTATACGGGATGTTTTGGATTAAAGACCTCCTTTGGCAGAATCCCGATTGGCAGCTTCCCAGGACCGCTGCCGCTTTTGCCGCTGCATCCAATTGCAGTTTTAGGTCCCCTGACACGGTCGGTTGAGGATGCCGCCCTCTTTCTGGACTGTGTCGCCGGTTACCATCCGTGCGACCCGGATTCCCTGCCGGCGCCCGGCCAATCTTATCTGCAAAGCATTGAAAAGATCCCCCCCAGACTCAGGATTGCCTTCAGTCCCACGCTGGGTTATGCCAAGGTCCAAAATGATGTGATGCGCGCGGTGGAAAAAGCGGTAAACTGTTTTGAAGAAATGGGTCATAGTGTCGAAATTTGGGAGAAGTCTTTACCGGATGTGGCAGATGACTGGTTTAAACTGCTGGCATGTGATTTCTATGCCCAAATACATCAAGACCTGGAGCAAAATTGCCAAAAACTGGGAAGGTCGATGGTGTCGAGCCTTGAGGGGCTAAAGTCTTTTTCATTAAAGGATCGGATTGCGGCCCAGAAAACGAAAACCGAACTAAACCGCGTCTTATGGGAGCTATTTGATCAATTTGATTTGCTGGTGACCCCAACAATGCCGACAGAAGCCTTTGATGCCAAAGGCCCTCCGCCTGCCGAGATTGATGGAGTTTCCATTCCCCTCCTTGGATCATTGGCGTTTACGTATCCGTTCAACCTCGCCGGTAATCCCGCTGCTAATGTTCCGGCAGGTTTTACTGAAAAGGGAATGCCAGCAGGCTTGCAGATCATCGGTCCCCGACAGCGGGACGATCGGGTGCTCCAAGCTTCCTTTGCCTATGAACAATATCGACCGTGGAATGATCGCCGGCCTGAAATTAAATAAAAGATTGCTTCGTCGCTCACGCTCCTCGCAATGACAGTACGAAACATTCGCGGGTCATTGCGACCTGCCCGCCATCGCGAGCCGCCACGACCGCCATCGGCTGCGCCTCAGGCAATGCCGGGCGGGGCGTAGCGAAGCAATCTCAACGCTCTGGTATCTCACCGAGAATTGCTGGATTCGCGGCGCAGGAATTCAGCAAAGCTTTCCCTTTCAGGAATTTCCACTTTGATCTCATCCAGGTTTTCGGCAATTGGATACTTACCCAGGGTTCGGCAGGCCGCCACTGCGGCGTGGACATGTTCCGGTGGGGTGTCAGCGGGGATCTGGTTCAAATAGATCGCGCAGCGGCCGTCGCGCGCCATGGCATCGATATACTGCTTGATTCTTTCTATGATGGCTTCAACCGGACCCCTTTTGAGCAAGGTGGCATCAACCCCAGCGGTAACATAGGCATCATGCTTTTGAGCAAACGATTTGACTCTGATGGGACCGACTTTATATAAATCCGGATCCAGCACGCTGAGAAAACCGGGACAAGCCCTGAGCTTCAGGGCCCAAAAGCGTTCTGCAAAATCCGGATCGCTACCCTCAGAATCGCCCCAATTGCCTCTCGTCACTAATTTACCGCCCACCGCTTCACGGAGTCGTTCAGCATAGCGTACGACAAAATTTTCCATAATATCCAAAGTGATCATCGGTGGCGACGCCCAGGCATCGTTGCCGTCGGCCAGGGCCGTTGGTCGGGCAATTTCATCACGCATTGCTTGGACATAAGGCGCGATGATTTTGTCGCACAGCGTTTCAAAAAGTCGATGCGCAAATTCAGGGTTGTACAGAATGTCCATGATAAGATTTTCATAGCCCCTGATGTTGACGGCCAAGCTGAAAGGGGCACAAAAAAAAATCCGCGCAGGCCGGCCGATCAATTCTATATAGGCTTTGTTGATGCTGTGGACCCAGGGCATTCGACCCGATGTATAGGGATCTGGAATTTGGATCTTATCAAGGCTGGCCGGAGAATCTATCAATGGTTGGGTACGATCGACATCGGGTATACCGTCGGGAGGATAAACCGTTTTTTGTCCCAGGGCCTCAGCCTCGATGTTGTATACATCCCAGGTATTATTGGGAGCATCAAATTTATAGTATTTGCTGACCAGGAGTTGGGTTTCGGCAAAAGTACGCGCATCCGTAAAATACCGCTGATACGGAACTCCCGCCAAATAAGCGGAATGGTCAATGCTTTGGGCAGCAATGATTACATGCTTGGCTTTGGCACCCATTGCCATTTCAGTGACTTCTCTGGTTTGATTTTATGGTTTACCTTGCGCGACCATCCATTGCGCAGCATTGAGCGGAAATGAATTTTGGACAGCGACCGGCAGGATTGCAACTTATCATGGTTCCATCAGTTTACACAAGCGAAACAAGCGCTGCTTTAAAGCGTGAATATTTTTATTGCTTGACGGCTTGATTGCGTTCCGTTAATTTTCTTTCGGGTTATTTCTTTGCCGGTCCTCAATGACTCTAGAATGGTGATTCCTAAATAACATATAAAATATAATTTCCCCTTCTTTTGAGAGCGATAACGTTTCAAGGTTTCAGTGTTCAGGTGTCAGGTGTCAGGTATTTTTCAGGAACCAGGTGTCAGTGTTCAGAGGTGTCAGCGTTTTGGTCGCTGGCTTCTCGCTTCTTGCTTCTGGCCAATAACCAGTGACCAGAGGCCACAAGCCAGTGACCAGGAGCCAGTAGCCAGTGACCAGTAGCCAGGGGCCAGTGACCAGTAGCCAGGGGCCTGACGCCCGAAACCTGAAACCGATTAAACGGGCTGCGAATTTATTAAAGGCAAAATTGAAATATTAATTCGGAAACGCTCCACTAGTCATTATAATTAAGGACGCACGTTAAATACTACTTCAAATAGGGAAGGAATTAAGCATGAGCAAGCTAATACGCATCGATATGAGCAAAGTAAATGCCAAAGTCGTAAACACCCCGACGAAATTCAGCCGGTTCGGTGGGCGCGCCTTGAGCTCTCACATTATTGCCACTGAAGTGCCGCCCACTTCCCATCCTTTAAGCCAAAACAATAAACTGATATTTGCGCCCGGACTTTTGGCTGGCACGGCCGCCCCCAACTCAGGCCGCCTTTCAGTGGGGGCCAAAAGCCCGCTTACCGGTGGCATCAAAGAAGCCAATGTCGGTGGAACCGCCGGCCACATGTTGGGCCGCTTGGGCATTAAAGCGATCATAATTGAAGGCCAGCCGAAAAATGAGGATCGGTATGTTGTTAAGGTGGATAAAAAAGGTGTCGAAATTGTTCCTTCCAGGGAGCTTGCCGGTTGTGGCAATTATGCAACGGTTGCCGAACTTCAAAAAAAATTCGGGCAGAAAGCCGGCATTTTTTGTATCGGGCCGGCAGGGGAGATGAAGCTTGCGGCGGCCAGTGTGGCGATGACGGATCCAGATGGTCGGCCCTCTCGCCATGCGGCTCGGGGCGGACTCGGCGCGGTAATGGGATCCAAGGGGATTAAAGCCATCGTCATAGATGGTAGCGGGGCAAAGCTCCGTCAGGCTAAAAAAAAGACACGCTTTCAAGAGGTCTGCAGAGCATTTACCCAGGAGATCATGGGACACAAGGCGACCGGCCTTTTTTCAAAATACGGTACGGTAGGCGGACTGGCCTATCTGAGTAAAATTGGAGCGCTTCCCACCCGCAATTTTTCGTCGGGCTCCTTTGAAGGCGACACCCAAATCGGCGGCAAAGGGGTTGCAGAGCTGAATGCCACTCGAGGGGGGAGCTTCGGACATGTGTGCATGCCTGGATGCGTTGTCCGGTGTTCGAATGTCATGCACGATAAAGATGGCAAATTTCTGACGGCGGGTTTTGAGTACGAATCGTCGGCCATGCTGGGGGCTAATCTGGGAATTGATGATCTAGACACGGTCATGAATCTTGAAAAGATGTGTGACGATCTTGGACTGGACACCATGGAGACAGGCGCTGCTCTGGGTGTCCTTGGTGATGCCGGGCTTTTTACTTTTGCTGATGGTGAACGCGCCTTGGAATTGCTTGAAAACATCGGACAGGGAACAATACTTGGCCGCGTATTGGGCCAGGGTGCCGCCATTACTGCCCGGGTCTTCGGCATTAGCCGAGTTCCAGTTGTTAAAGGCCAAGCGGTACCTGCCCACGATCCTCGCAAAGAAATTGGTACGGGAATCGGTTATGCCACCAACCCCCAAGGCGCCGATCATACCGGGGTGATTATCTTCCATGCCGAAAACACGGCCGAAATGATCGAACTATCGCGCCAAAAGCAAATAAACACATGTGCCTATGATTCGATGGGCTTGTGCCAGATGACAGAGCCTAATCCAGCGGTAATGGCCGATTTGGTGAACAGTTTTTATGGTTGGAATTTGAAACCAGACGATGTGGCCGAGCTGGGCAAATCCGTTCTTAAAAAAGAATTGGCCTTTAATCGGGCTGCCGGGCTAAGTCCGGCCACCGATAGATTGCCGGATTTCTTCAAAGAGGAAAAGCTAACACCTCACCAGGGCATCTTCGATGTTTCTGAAGTGGAAATCGAAAAGGTGCTAAAATTTTAAGCCCTAAATATTGATGAATTCGTAAAAAGTCGAATTCATCAAGTGTTTGGTGTTTGGTATGAAATAGATGATGCTATATCGGCATGTTAGAATACTAAACACTAAACACCAAATACAAAACACACTCGTAAAAAGTCCTATCACCGGTCATTGCGAGGAACGAAGTGACGAAGCAATCCCATGATTTCAGAGACTTGGATTGATAGAGATTGCTTCGCTGCGCTCGCAATGACAGCTTTTCTGACTTTTTACGAGATTATCAATTTTCAATAGTCAATTCCCCGATAAATCGGGATTTCCGCTTCGCTCCAGCCCCGCGAGCGGGATCTACGCTACGCTACGACCGGCTACGCTTGTCCGGGTTAGGCCTTATTTATTTGAACCAGAACGCTGTTGCATGCAAAGCCGCCGGCCGGCGACATTTTATCTCGTGTGAGGATGTTGGCGCAGGCGCCGTGATCTACACCTTGATCATCCGGTTGATACCACTGCCCCTGGTCAAGGCTAGCCACCCCCGGCATGATGTGATCGGTAACTTTTGCCGTTGTGCATAATCGGCCTCTGTGGTTAAAAACGACCACCCGGTCTCCGTCTTTAATATCCCGCCGGCGGGCATCGTCGGTGTTGATCCATAATGCATCGTCCGCCAATTTTTTGAGGGGTGCAATGGTGTTGAACTGTGAATTCGCTCTGGCTTTCGAATGAGGAGATACGAACTGAATCGGGTATTCTTGAGCGAGCTGATCGGCGGGACCCTCCCAGGGTTCGATATATTTAGGAATGGCCGGAATAAGTGGATTATTCATATCAGCAAACATCTGGCTGTAGATTTCAATTTTACCAGACGGTGTTGGGAAAGGGTGCTGGTCCGGGTTTTCGATTTGTTCTCTGAAGGCCACCACCGGGCGGTCTGATTCAAATAGATGAACACCTTTGCGCATCAGGGTCTGCGCATCCGGAAAATCCGGTTCGGCCTCTAAAAAGACTTTGAGCCACTCCTCATCTGATTTTTCATCCGCTTCAATGCCCAAACGCGCGGCCAGCTCGGAGAAAATTTGAAGATCAGATTTTGGGCCGTCAGCTGGGTCTATGATTTTGTTCATGTAAATGCAATAGCGCCCCCCGACATAAGGTTGCCCAATATCGGCACGCTCCAAAAAATGGCTGGCCGGCAACACGATATCTGCGAATTTGGCCGTCGGCGTCAGAAAGAGATCATGGACGACGATGAACTCCGGTTTGGAAAGTGCTTCTTTGCCTTTGTTTAAATTTAAAAACTGATTTAATAAATTGGCGCCCGTAATGTATAACAGTTTGCAGTCAGCATGATAACCGGCGGATTTGCCGTGAATGATGGCATCGTACAATTCCGTGGTGTGCACCCGTTGATGTTTTATGCGGGCAACCGGGACCTTGCCCTTAATCAAGCCGAGGTCGACAAAACCGACCCCTCCGGATGCGTGACCCCCTTCGATGCCGATATTTGCGGTTATTGCCGCAAGAGTGGATGCCGCGCGATGAAACTGCTCACCGTATGCCGATCGTCCCGGCGCCCAGCCGGTTATAAGCGCTGCCGGCTTTGCGCCGGCATAGTCTCTGGCAAGTTTCACGATTGTCTCGGCGGGCACACCGGTAATGGTTTGTGCCCATGCAGGCGTCTTTGGCACCCCATCTTCTTTACCGGTCACATAAGCGTTAAATGGGTCAAAGCCCGCAGTATACTTTTCGATGTAATCCGTGTCATGCAGGCCTTCAGTGATAATTACATGGGCCATCGCTATCAGCATGGCGGCATCGGTGCCGGGTTTAATAGGAATCCATTGATCAGCCAAAGCTTGACTTGACGGGTTGCGACGTGGATCAACACAGACAATTTCTACCCCGGCTTTTTTGGCCTTTGTCAAGTAGGAGGCCGTATCAGGACCAAATCGGGTGACCACCGGATTCCAGCCCCACAGAATGATGAGCTTAGAAAATAGCAGATTATCTCGAGTGCTATCGGTAAAGATAGTTCCGAATGTGGCTCGCGAAGACTGAGAGGCTGCCTGGAATGAGGTTACTCCCCATGTGGTGGTGCAGCTGCCAAGACCGCTAAAAAAGCGTTGGGTTACCCGCGGGGTATTGTGCAGGGTGCTGATTGATCCGCCATTTGAGACATAAAAAATAGATTCAGTTCCGTCATGCGTTTTCACACGCTGTAATTGCGACGCTATGGTTTGCAGTGCTTCATCCCATGAAATCGTTTCAAATTGCCCGTCACCCCTTGGCCCGATTCTGCGCATCGGCTGCATCAGGCGATGGGGGTCATTGACAACAGCATTTTGGGCAAGACCTCGTGGACAGGCTCTAATGTCCATTCCTTTGTGCTTATCCGTGCTGATGTGATGGACTTTGGCCCCCCGGAGATGCACTTTCAGCAGGCAGCGACCGCCACAATCGTAACCGCAACTGGTTGTGATGAACGTCTCTTTCGCATTGGAATCAGTGGTGTTTGACATAAGCCCCCCCTTTTTAAACAATCGTTGGCACGCTTTTTTGAGTTTACAGATATACATCATTTTATTTAAATATGGAATAGTGAAATTAATTATTGTTTTAACCGGCGAAAGCGATTAAGAAAGTATGCCATGCAACGCGTGATCTTAATAAATATGCCATTTGCGAGTGTTCGCTTTCCATCCCCGGGGCTCAGCATTCTGAAGCCGCTGGTTGAAAAAACGGGTGTGCGTTGCGACGTGGCTTATTTAAACATCTTATTCCAGACGTTTTGCGGCAGTTCGGAGAATTATGAAGGCATTGCCGATTTCATGGTAATTGGCGAAACGGTATTCGGCAGCGAGTTGTTCGGTGAGGACTGGGTGCGTTCCGACCGCGGAAGGCTGGACGCCTTCAGCGCACCGCTGATGCCGGATGGCATCAAACGTGAGGCCGTCCGCAAAAGTCTGGTTGCGTTACGCCCTCAAGCCCGCGAATTTCTGCGCGAATGCTTAGGCACCATAAAATGGCAAGATTATGCCATTGTCGGCTTTACGTCGGTGTACAGCCAGAATGTTGCCGCCTTGGCCTTGGCGCAGCAAATTAAGCAGCGCTGGCCGGATAAGATTGTCGCCTTCGGAGGCGCCAACTGCGAAGAAGACATGGGAGAGGCGCTGCTCCGACTTTTCCCATTTGTGGACTGGGTTTTCAATGGCGAAGCCGATCTTTCCTTTCCCCAAGCCGTGATCAATTGGTTTAAGGGGAAATCACCGGCGGGCATCTCTGGGGTGGCCTATCGCAACAACGGTCGGATTGTGGGTCAAGGTCAAGGTCAATCACCGCAGATGGATAATCTGCCGTATCCCGATTTCGACGACTACTTTAACGCCCTGAATCAATGGGCACCCGAACTTCTCACTTCAGCACCGATTTCACTTGAGCTTTCCAGAGGGTGCTGGTGGGGCAAAAAATCGCAGTGTATTTTCTGTGGATTGAATTGCCACTCAATAAACTATCGTCGTAAAAGCCCCGGGCGTGCCGAGTCTGAAATCAAGGAGCTAACCGCCCGCTATCATGTCGACAAGGTTATCTTAACCGATTCCATTTTAGATATGAGTTATTTTAAGACGCTCCTGCCCAGACTGGCGGAGTGGGGGGGATTGGATGAATTGTTCCTTGAATCCCGCGCTAATCTGACGCGTGATCAAGTCCGTATTTTAAGATCGGCAGGGGTAAAATTATTTCAGCCCGGTATTGAGAGCCTGGACAGCGAAATGCTTACCCTCATGGGCAAAGGGACGACGCTTTTGCAAAATGTTCAATTTCTCAAGTGGGCCATAGAATATGACCTGTATCCAACCTGGAACCTGCTGTATGGATTCCCGAATGAGCCGCCCGAAGCCTATCGCCGAATGCATGAACTGATACCATCGATCGTACACTTATTTCCTCCCCTCGATGTGAGTCCGGTATTATTGGTGCGCTTTAGCCCCCTTTTTGAGCAGCGCCGGAAGTGGCATATTCACAACATCAGAGCCCATAAGGGCTATCAATCCGTTTATCCGTTTGAGCAGCAAGATCTGGATGCGCTGGCCTACTTCTTCAACTTTGACTTTGACGGTCAAGATAAAATCCCGGCCTATATTGATCCATTAAAAGAACGTGTCCGTATTTGGCAACAGTTATGGACCCAACGCCAGCCACCTGGTTTGACCGAGGTACATACAGCCGAGAAGAAGATCATGATTTACGATACGCGCTCAAGTCAGAATAGCCATCGCTTCGAATTGCAAGGCGAGATTGCGGCCGCCTATCGCCATTGCGATACAATGCGCCGGTTTGATGCGTTGGCAAGCGAGATGCGAAATCAGTGGGGCCCACAATACGGCGGTGATGATATATTGCGTCGTGCGCTCGATAAACTCGTTGCTCATCGGTATATGCTGAAAGAAAATGACTATTATCTCAGCCTGGCGGTACGACCCGGCAGTGTTCTGGATGTCTCTGAAGAATGGTGATTTTGCATTATTGTATTGCGCCGCTAAAATAACACTCCTGACGCGTAATTTTGGACTTGACACCTAATCACAACAATATTAATAGGGTTATACTCTATAAATAGGATTAAACTCCTTAATGGGATTCATTTTTTAATATGAGACAGTGATAGTGGCCCAGCGAGCTGCCTGTTCAGGAAGATAATATCCTGAAAGAATTGTTGTTTTTACAAGATTAATCAGAAGGATTCAAACCATGGAAAGGAGGGCGATCGTCATATTATTTTATCGTAATTGTAGACATGTGGATGCAATTATCTTTTTTTTGCGCGCGGATTACGGTTCCGTTTCACAATCCAGCGTAAAAGTTAATGCGTCATAGGCAAAGAACATCTTTAAACCAACAGAAGGAGGGTAATATGCCAAAATTAGGAATTGAATTTGACGAAGAGGCTCAAAAGAAATTAGAGGTTCCTCTTGGCAAACGTGAGCTTTACCCGTCAACCGGTAAGTATGTGGCCGAGATCTTGCGTGAACAGGGCATTACCATCGCCTTTGGTGTTCCTGGTGGTCATATCTGGCATTTTGTGGATGCTATTTCCCGCATCGGAATTAAGCTGGTTATCTTTGGGCACGAAGGACAAGCAGTCTATGCCGCCGAAGGATACAGCCAGGTTACGCAGAAAGCGTCCGTGTCATTTGGTACCGTCGGACCGGGTACGGGCAACGCTTTCAGCGCAATGCAACAGGCGTTTTTGAGTAACTCACCGATTATCTATCTTGGCGGTGGAATCGAACAAGAACACGATCGCTTGTACAATACCATCCAGGAGAGTATTGCCGCTGAGTTCTTTGTACATGTCACCAAATGGGCCCAGCGAGTTTTTTATCCCTGGTCTGTAAAACAATTTATGACCCGCGGATTCCGTATCGCCCAGACGGCACCAATGGGACCGGTGGCTTTCGAATTGGGTATTGACTGCCTGTTCATGAAAGACGAGGCGCGTGAACATTACTGGGGTGGTTTCTTTCCGCAGCATGCCGACTATCTGCCGAACTGGCGTCAGGAGGATACCCAAAAGCCCATTACATCCGGGGCCGACCCGGCGGCGATTGAAAAGGCAGCCAAAGCCATTTTTGATGCCAAGGCGCCCTTTATTATTCTGGGTGATTATGCTTCCTGGGATCAGGCTGGACCGGAAATCGAGGAATTCGTTAACCTTACCCAAATTCCCTTCAACACCCGGCGCATCGGCCGCGCAGCCGTTAGCGAAAAACATGAACTCCATCACCGCGGTTTTCCGAAATACCGCGCCGAATTCGATTTGATGATCCGATTGGACTGAAAGTCGGTTTCTTTGATGGATACGCCGGCGGCTGGCCCGAAAGCATTCAAATTGCACCGTGCGACGAGTATTGCTGGACCTATATCAACACCAAGGCGGCATTGGTTGGGAACACCAAAGTCGTCATACAGCAACTGAACGAGTGCATCAAAAAGAACGGTTACAATAAGATCAGCAAAGAGCGCAAAGAGTGGGCCGAGCGCGCTAAGAAATCAATGGTCGAAGCCACCGAATTCCGCAAGGCGCGTGCATATAAATACGGGCCGGATCATCCGCGTTATAAATCCAAAGATATTCTGCACCATGGTTATATTTCGCAGATTATCCGCGAAGTAAACGAGGAACTGTACGACAGCGCCGTGCGGGTTGCGATTGACGGCTATACCCTGAGTGATTTTATCATGCCGTTTCTCGTGTTTACACGGCCCGGCTCCTGTATTACCGCCAACGATCAGGCCGGTGTCGGCCACGGTGTCGGGCAGGCCATCGGTGCCGCAATGGGCGATTTTGAAAACGGCTCCAAAATTCCGTTCCTGTCTTTGATGGGTGATTCGGGCATGATGAATGCGGGTATGGATATTGGTACAGCCGTGATGTACAAGCTGCCGATTGTTTATTTGGTCACCAATAACGGTGGCTGGATGCCCGGCATGAAGTATCCCTGGTATGGACCCAACTGGGATACGCTTGGCGAGCAAGACATCGTCGGCAATGAGTGGCATGGGGTTATCGGGACGGGTGAAGAACGGGCCCCGGAAATGCAACAATTCTACAAAATGGCTGATATCTTCGAGGGATGCACCGGGATTTATTGCTGTCGTTCGGAGAATTTCAGAGAAGATCTGAAACGATCCTTCGACATTGCGGAGAAAAAAGGCCCGGTCATTTTGGACTGCCAGATGGACCGTCATTTGGTTAACAAGGCGGTTATCGGTCCGGTTTACTCGTTGATGTATGCGCACATTCCTTGGGATGAACTACCGATGAGGGGTAAACATTCCCGCCGCTCCACCTTGAAAGGGTGGTTCCCGGAGCTGCAGAGTTTACCCGAAATGCCCATCTTCGATTCGTGGGAACCGCTGACGGATGAAGAGTTCGGCTATGAACCGCGAACTGAGTGGTCCAAATAACGCGCAGGCCTCGGCTGCGATATTAACCTAAAACCAATAAATAGGGGAGTTTTATAAAAGACTCCCCTATTTATTGAAAAAAAAATAAACACAAAGGAGATTTTTACAATTGACTTTTATGGGCAATTACCTTGATGGAAAAGCCAAAGTGGCGACGCTGGAACGCCAGCTCATTATTGGGTATACCAAACGGCTCTTTAGACGTGCGGATTTTCCGCAGGGCACATATATCGTACTGGCCGATTGCACCGTAGCCAGCAAGGGAGATATTGTGTGGCCCGATATCGATAGCGAACATCCGTATGATTTTGTCCCTTTTACGAGGATTGACAATTTGGCGGTCAATCTTCCAACGAAAGAGGAGTTCTTACAGCAGTTTGGCGTCGCTAAATTTGAAGACGTCCCCCCTGAGGCCGAAGATCGATTTTGGAGCCAATACGAATTTCAATTTGCGGATAAGGCTGCCAACTTAAGACTGATATGGAAATAAAGCCGCAGCGTTTTATCGCCACGCGCAATCAAAACTGCTTGCGGTGTGGTTTTTGTGAGCAATATCTCCCCTGTGCAGTTTCGCAAAACGATTGCATTGGATGCGGCGCTTGTGTCATTGCCTGTCCCCAGGCCGCCAGGCAGCTTAAACCGCGCACCAAAGCGGGATCGGCAATCCATTTTAGCTTGGATGGCCAACCGTGTAAGTTCAAGGGGCCGGTATCCGTTCGTGACGCATTGGATGAATTAAAAAAGGCTGTCAAGGGACGCCTAGACGACAATCGACGTAATCACGACCTGTGCGGCACAGGCGGTTGTTGGCACTGTGCCGTTTTAATTGATGGGATATTGGCCCGTAGTTGCATGACCCCCTTAAGGCAGGGAATGAAAATCGTCACCGATCCTGAAATCCTGCAGCAGGCCGAACCGAAGCGCATTGCAACCCTTTTACGTCCCGCCCCGCATTATCATCCATCCATTTTTGCGCATGGATGTAACTATCGCTGTGACCTTTGCCATAATTGGGATATGACATTTTCTGCCACGGGTAAGGCGCTGAACCCGGCCGAGACCGTATCCCAATTAAGGCTGGATCCGGAAAAAGATTACTGGATTGGAATCTCGGGTGGGGAACCCACCCTCAATCGTAAGTGGCTCATCGAGACGGTGCGCGAACTTCGCCGGCGGGTTCCGGATAGCCGGATACAATTGGATACCAATGCATCGTTGCTGTCAGACGAATATATTGATGAATTGGTCGAAGCGGGAATTACGGACATTTCTCCGGATTTAAAGGCCTATCAACTGGATACCTTCATGAAGGTATGCGCAATTCAATCGGCAGAGCGTGCCCGTGTGTATCTGGAAAATTCCTGGCAGGCGGTCCGCTATATAAATGACAACTTCCGCGAACAGGTATTTATGGCGGCGAGTCTGCCGTGTCATCCGAAGATTCACTCCCGGGCTGAATTAGAAGAAATGGCGGCCGCCCTTGTTAAGATAGATCCTGAACTACCGGTTACGCTTATCGAATTGCAGCCTGCTTTTCGACGCAGGGATTGGCCGCGGATCAGTCCGAAAACCATGGAGAATGCCTTGAATATTATGCAAGCAGCGGGGCTTCAGCGGGTGATCATCCAAGGCGGAAAAGGCATGCCGCGGGCAGTCGATCCACTGGAACTCGCTTTGTCAACCGAAGCGTTTTAGAGCGTTTGCATCAGGCCATATTGGACGTTATCGACAACCCGCAGAAGACACAACAAACTACCGCTATCGGAACGTTATTTTGACAAACGCTCTAAGCCAAATTATCCTGATTGTCGTACCGTCGACCTCCCCGCTTTGATTCCCTTTCATTAAAACTGAAGCGCTTCAGAAAATCATCCATTTACATTAAGAGCGATCTATATTATCATCCCTGATTGAATTTTTAAGCAATTGGTGATCTCTTGCCAGCAATTCTCGGTGAGATACCAGAGCGTTGAGATTGCTTTGCTTCGCCCCGCCCGCCTCGCCTGAGCCCGCCCGGCATTGCCTGAGGCGCAGCCGATGGCGGTCGTGGCGGCTCGCGATGGCGGGCAGGTCGCAATGACCCGCAAATGTTTCGTACTGTCATTGCGAGGAGCGTGAGCGACGAAGCAATCTTTTACTTAATTTCACCGAGAATCGCTGGGCTCTGGCACCGATTGTTTCCCAATGGAGCATTAACCGATGGGAAAAAACCTAACCTATGAAGATCTTGAAAGTGCCTTCCAGACGTTAAAGTCCGAATTGGCCGGCTATAAACGCAAAGAGGCCCATGCCAAGGCGATTTTCGACACATTTATGAAAGTTGCCAAAAGGCTGCGTAGCGGTATTTATCGTTTTGATGTGCAAAAGCGAAAGTTTCTATTTTTTAACAGAGCGGCTATTGATTTACTCGGTTCAGAAAAGGCCGAAGCCAAAGAAGTTACTTCAAAAAGCGTATTGTTACGGATTCATCCGAAAGACCGCCAGAAGGTCCGTAAAGCCGCACGCGATTCAATTGCTTCGGGAATGATCGATGGGGAAGCTGAATATCGGTACAGAAGAGCCGATGGAACCTATGGCTGGAATTATGATCGTTGGGTCGTTTTGCGGGATGATACGGGGCAACCGCGCTATATTGAAGGCATTGTGATGGATACGACCGAGCGCAAACTGGCCGAACAGGCGCTATTAGAATCCGAGCGCAAGCTTCGTTTGCTTTCATCCCACTTGCTGGAAGCTCAGGAAAAAGAGCGGCGGCGAATCGCCTCGGAACTCCACGACGAACTGGGGCAAGCACTCACGGTGTTGAAGTTACAACTTAGAAACATTATAAAAAGGATTCCGACAGACCCGTGGAGGGCGAAAACCGACTGCCAAGACACTAATGATTATGTTGATCAAATCATCGAAAATGTCCGCCGACTTTCACAGGATTTGTGTCCATCCTATTTGGAGGATTTTGGTCTGGATGACTCCATCAAAATGATTGCTGATGATTTTGCCAAACATACCCAGATCAAGGTCTCGATTTCAGGGCAGAAAATTGACAGGCTGTTTCCATTAGAATCGAAAATTTTGATCTACCGGATATTTCAAGAAGCACTTACCAATATTCAAAAACACTCTCAGGCCAAAGTCGTGTCGATCCTTATTCAAAAAAACGATTCGAGAATTAATTTTCAATTGAGTGATGACGGAAAAGGATTCATCGGTAAGCCAAAAGAAAAGACCGACAGCATTCATCGCGGGCTGGGAATGAAAACCATGGAAGAGCGGGTTCGTATTCTCGGGGGCGAACTTGTCGTATCCAGCAGTGTCGGTATCGGTACCCGGATTGCTTTCAGTATTCCTTTTCATGAAGTGAAGATTAACCATGGGTTCTTATAACATCGTGTTGGCTGATGATCATGTCCTTTTGCGAGATGGCATTAAGCGCATCATAGAAGAGTCACAGGATTTGCGAATTGTGGCTGAGGCCTCCGATGGATTTGAATTACTCCGTGTTTTGAAACAGTATGATGTCGACATGGTCCTGCTCGATATCAGCATGCCGGGTCTTAGGGGGATCGAAGCAGCGCGTGAGATAAAAATCAGCCACCCCGATATTAAAGTTTTGATCTTGACTATGCACAAAAAAAAGGAATACCTCCGCCTCGCCTTTTCAGCGGGTGCAGATGGATACCTGCTTAAGGAGGCCACCGGCGATGAACTTTTTGACGCTATCGGCGCCATCCGCAATGGTGAAAATTACGTGTCAAATGCCTTTTCCAAAGAGTTGACATCTGAATTGATACAGCTATATCGCAGCGGCGGAAAATTGAAGGCCGAGGTCCTAACCCACCGCGAAAAGGAAGTCTTGAAACTCATCGCTGAAGGCAAATCGAGTAAGGAAATTGCGGATCTTTTGTTTATCAGCATTTACACCGTAAACAATCACCGCGCCAAAATCATTAAAAAACTTGGACTGAAAAAAACCGCCGATTTGGTCAGGTATGCTATAAGGGAAGGCTATGTCCAAAGCAGCACCCGCTAAGCGCCTCCGCAAAAAAACAATACCCCAATACACATCAACTGACCCTGCCGCTCCCGCATGATTACCACTAACTATGTCAAAATCGTCATTCCTAACGATTGTATTTAAAACCCAACTTGCGTACAGTACCGTGCGGAATAAAAGGCGCTATGCACCCGATGCAGTCGCCGATTCACAGTTCGCTTGCCAGTTGTGCCAATTGGTCGTTTTGCGTTTGTGCCATGAGCGCATTGTCCATAATCCACTTTCTCAAAGCACGATTGGTTACCAAATAGCGGTTGTCTTCTTTTGTAATAATTTCAAACCGTTACACACTACCATTTCGCTTGTTAGGAAATCTGGCAAACGGAACATATTTATGACAACCGGTATAATATATTTTTGCTTTGAGAGAGCCGGTTTGTACGTTGTCCCTCTGAAACCCTGTCAGGGTTTCCGTCATCACAGCGGACGACTGCCGAATAAACCTCTTTGATTTGGTAACCCAATAAAATAAGGAGGTGAGTTATGGTGAACATCGGAGATATACTTAAGGTAGGGGCACGGAAATATGGCGACAAGGAAGCCATCGTATTTGAGGACGTGAGATTAACCTATCGGGCATTCAATGAACGGGTGAATCGATTGGCGCATGCTATCGCTTCGCTGGGGTACACCCAGGGTAAGACCCTAGCGATCCTTGCGCAAAATTCTCACAAATATCTGGAGGTCTATCTGGCTGCCGCCAAACTGGGTCTGATTGTTGTACCGCTCAATTTCATGTTTTCGGATGACGAGTTGATCTATGCCATTGCCGACAGTGAAGCGGCCATCTGTTTGATTGGAGATGATTACATTCAGGTGTCAGAAAGAATCAAGCCGGTCTTGAACAACGTATCCCATTGGATTGCGATGGATGATGAAACCCCAAATTTTTATAATTATGAGGACCTGTTGCGCGAAGCAACGCAACATGAGACGCGGCTGGAAGTTGATCAAAATGCGATGGCTGCATTGGTATATAAACGCGGGAATACCGGCCGCCCGAGAGGTATTATGCTTTCACATCGCAATATCTTAAACTCGGCACAGGCCTTAATGGGGCTATTAGATCTACGATCAACGGACGTGGGCTGTTTTGTTTTACCTTTCTATCAAACTGAAATTGTCAATGTCTTTTGTATGCTGATGTCGGGTGGAAAAGCGGTCATCAACAGGAAAGTGGCTGCGTCTGAAATTTTAAGACTGATACAAGATGAAAAATGCACTCACATCAATTTTGTTCCGGACCTGTACGATTGGCTTCGGCAACACCCTCATTTTGAACGCTACAATCTCTCTTCCCTGAAACTTTTGACTTATTCCGGAAGTGCCTTTCGTCCCCATCAACTCTCCCAATGCGTCAAGATATTCTGGAAACGTTTTGCCCAATCCTATGGCACTGCCGAAACCGCCGGAAGCAGCATTACAGCGCTCGCTGCGGAAGACCATATTCTTGAGGGACCGGGGTCTAATCTACTTGCCAGTGCCGGGAAACCGTTAAATGGAGCCAGGGTTAAAATCGTGGATCGCCACGCAAAATTGACAAGGGCCGGTGAAATCGGAGAAGTTGTTGTTAAAAGCCCAAGTGTCATGATGGGTTACTGGAAACAGCCCGAGCTAACCCGGCAAGTCCTCGAAGACGATTGGCTCCACACGGGAGATGTGGGCTACTTAGATGCAGACGGATATTTATATTTACTGGGTCGCAAAAGCAACCCAATGGAAGAGACACACAATTGAATATTAAAGTCTTAGGTTCCAGATAGCACGTTTTATGCCGATCGAAAAATTTACCACATTTAGCAAGGGATTTGAAATTTACGGTGCGATCCATTGGCCCGCCCAGCTTCCTGCCCCCTGTATAATTTGTTCACACGGTCTTTTCAGCAGCAAAGACAGCTCTAAGTTTGTGGCCGTAGCCGAACATCTGGCGGCCAACGGATTCGTTGCCATTCGTTACGATCATCGCGGGTGCGGCGAAAGCCAAGGTCAAATTGAAAAGACCACTGTCAGCGGTCGCATCCAAGATCTGGAGGCGGTCTATCATTACGCATGTCACCAGCCTAACATAAATGGCACCTTCGGCCTGATGGGCAGCAGTATGGGGGGATATATCTCCCTTTTTATGGCTGCGAGATATTCCGTATTCAGCGCTTTAGCTGTTTGGGCGACTCCTTTTGAAATCGGGCGACCGTCAAAAAACCGGAAGACATCCGACCTGCCGGTCTTGAAAAATGATTTTTATACTGATTTAATCAAATACCGTCTGGGTAATATACTGAATAGTTTGAACCGTTGTCTGGTATTGCACGGTCAAAAAGACGAGTGGGTTCCGGTCGAACATGCTTACAACATTTACCAAAGATTGAGGGAACCCAAAACGCTTGATATCATTCCGGGGGCCGATCATCGTTTCTCAGATAATCATCGCCGCCAGCAAGCAATTGAGCGTACGGTGACATTTTTCCGGCAATATCTGCAATGAGAAGATGAGGTTTATTGCTTGGCGACCGGCATTTACTTGCTGCAATCGCGTGGTTTACGGTTTGCCCCTGGTGGTCTCGCGGTGAAACCTTTGCAAAACGCCCCTTTTCGCCCAATTTCGGCGTCCGGCTCAAATTTTAATCCTCTAAATACTCAATGTATTCCTGCGGTTAAAATTATCGCCGTCCTTGAACTTGAACGAAAATGAACATTTTTCAAAGGTCTCAGGGTGTCGGTGTTATTTGGGATTTTGGTGTTTCCCTGCGGCTAGGGCGCGAAGCTTATCTGCGCCTTCCGGCATTTTAATCTTAGCAAGCCTATCCATAAAATGACTATCTTCCGCGTAACGGACACAACTGTTGCGCATCTCGGGTCGAAACCACAAGAAGAAATTGTACAATTGGGCTTCGGTCAGCCCAGGGAACATGGCGTTCAGCTGCTCCCTGCCCAACTCGCTCTGAGCCATGGTCAGTGTGTAGCAGGCATCGTGAAACAAATTCAGCAGGTGCGTGCAACCCTCATGAGCCCGCTGTTTCAATTCGGCCAAAAGCCCCGCTGCGACACGACGTCCGATGATGGGTTCAAAAAACTTATGCCCATTCCGGCAAAACGTATCAGGAACTTTAGCCATTTCGTAATCGATCATTTTGATTCGCAACGAGGGTTGATTGACAACCATATTAATTCGCATTTCATGGGTTCCATCTGCCATCTGGGCGATCACTCGAAATTGTTTACCGGACGGCATTAGGAAAACATCAATATTCTTTCCGCGAGTGCACAATAATCTTTCTTTGCCGTTAGACGCTTCAGTTGCGCTCATCGTGTCTGCTCCTTTCCTGATCGTTTGGGCTGGATCCCGGTTGCTCATTTACGCTATAAAATAGCGAGACCAAAAACAATCAATAGTATTCCCTATTTTAGCATAGTGAGAACTCATTAGTTCTACCAGGATATCTGTTGAAAGTGTTTTCGATTTATATTACATATACATTATGGAATTACAACAATACTGCCCCCATAAAGTCGTCAGCGCCCAAGAGGCGTTGGTAAAAATTAAAATGGGCAATCGTGTTTTTCTGGGCACCGGGTGTGGCGAGCCCCAGCATCTTATCCGGACGCTAATCGAGGAGACGAATGTCCAGGATGTGGTTCTTTATCAGATGTTCTCCGGTACTTTATCCCGTTATGTTAAGGACGACCGGTTTTTTGAGCGGTTTGCGCTGAAGTTATTTTTCATCAGCGTAGCAATGCGTACCACGGCCTTTGAAGGCAAGATCGAATATATCCCCGTTTATCTCTCGCAAATTCCGCAGCTGTTCACCAGCCACGCTATCGGCCTCGATGTCGCCCTTGTTCAGGTATCTCCACCCGACGAGTTTGGCTACTGCAGTTTAGGTATTTCCCTTGATGTGACTAAAGCCGCTATGGAAAGTGCCGAACTCGTCATTGCCCAGGTAAACCCCCGGATGCCCCGAACATTCGGAGACAGTTTTGTCCATTTAGATAATATCGATTATTTGGTCTGGCATGAAATGCCGCTGTTAGAGTATCTCCCCAAAATTGGGGATCAGGATGTGGCGCGTCGAATCGGATATTATGTTTCCCAACTGGTGGATGATGGCGCGACACTCCAAATCGGGTTCGGATCGCTGCCCTATGCCATTTTAAAGCATCTGGAGAATAAACGGGATTTGGGACTGCATACCCAGCTGATAACCGACGGTTTTTTACCTTTATTTGAAAAGAAAGTCATCACCAATAAAAAAAAATCACTTGTTCCGGGACGCTCGGTTGCCTCCATGTGCATGGGGACTGAAAAGATATACCGATATGTGCACAATAATCCCCAATTCTATTTCCGCACATCGGATTTCGTAAGCAATCCCACCATCATCTCTCGCAATGACAACTTGATATCCATCAGTTCAGCTCTGGAGGTCGATTTAACCGGCCAGGTTTGTTCGGATTCGCGCGGGTTCATGTTTTACAGCGGCATTGGCGATCAAGTGGACTTCCTGCGTGGAAGCGCCATGTCCAAAGGCGGCTATTCCATCGTTGCATTGCCTTCCACCGCCCAAAACGGCCGAGTATCACGCATCGTACCCCACCTGAGTCTTGGGGCAGGGGTAGCCACCACCCGTGGCGATGTGAATTACGTCATCACCGAATACGGGATTGCCGAGCTGCATGGCAAGGGCGTGTACCAGCGGGTGATGGAATTGGCTCAGATCGCTCATCCCGATTTTCGTTCGGAATTGATCGAGGTGGCCAAACGCCGTCATTATATTTTTCCGGATCAGCTTCCCCCCTCCTTTGACGACCTGATCTTTTTGGAAAACTATAAAAGCACCCGAGTTTTCAAAAACGGCGAGACTGTCTCGTTCCGGCCCCTGCTGCCATCGGATGAATTTGCCTATCGCAATTTTTTCTATTCTCTGCAAGAAGAGACCATCTTTCGCCGATTTTTCTTCCAAATGGATCTTTTTACCCATGAAGTCGCCCAGCAGCAATGGTCACAGATCGATTACCGAAAAAATATGACCCTTATCGGTCTGGTGCCAAAGGGGGGGGATAAGGAAATTATCGCCGTCGGATCATATGGCGAAGGCGATGGCGTCAACGCCGAGGCGGCGTTCGTGATCCGCGAGGATTTTCAGAAAATGGGGATAGCATCCTATCTTCTCGATGAGCTGGAAAAAATTGCCATCGAAAACGGCTACAAAGGCTTTGCGGCATCGGTGCTAAAAGAAAATTCAGTGATGATCCACGTGTTCAAGAAAAGATATCCGCATGCCAAAGTGACCTTAAGCCCCGGGGACGAATATCGGATTCAGATGGATTTTTATGATGCCATCGAGAATCCGAGCGATTGGTTGGGGTAGCGGTTGTGCCCCACAGCTTGGATGCTGGTTGTGGATGAATCCTGCTGCAGCTTAGCGGTTATGCCGCGTTATTTCAGATTTACCCCTCATCGGTGCGAGACCTTTGCAAAACGCCTCTTTGCGCCCAATTTAGGCGGCATTATCCGGCCAGAAAATGAATAAAATTTATTTTATTGAATATGATTATCATGTTGACATTATATTAACAATATTAGTATAGCTATGCGGCCGGAATGGGCACTGGATTTATCGGCGCTGAAGGCCATGCAGCAACCCTTCAAACAGCTGCATCCTGCGGTGTTGTGAGGAAAATAACAGAATGGATTTAGATTAAATTGCATTAGCAAAAAGGAGGAGATATGCTAGATAAAAAACCAATCAAAGAAGAGACGGCAACCGATGAATGCCTTTTTAGTCAGGAGCACGTCAAAATTATCAAAGAGAACTATGAAGACTGGTTTAATAACAGTCTGCGTGATGCGGATCGTGAAACGGAAGGCAAATATTTTACCCACTCCGGAATTCCCATTAAACTAATTTACACGCCGGCCGATGTGGAACATATCAATTATATGGAAGACCTCGGCTTTTCCGGACACCCGCCCTATGTGCGGGGAGTATATCCCAATATGTACCGCGGACGTCTGTTTACCGTACGCCAGTTGGCCGGTCTGGGGGCACCCGAGGATTGCAACGAGAGGGTCTGCTACCTTATGGATCACGGGGCTACCGGTATAAGCATCCTTTTTGACCTGCCCACGATTCGCGGTTACAACTCCGACGATCCCGAAGCAGAAGGCAATGTCGGCGCCTGCGGCGCGGCCGTGGACTCCAGCTGGGATATCGACATCTATTTCAAAGATATTGATTTAGCCACGGTCAGTTCGTCGATCGTTACCCATCTGCCCAGCACCAGTCTGGTTATTCCGGCCATGTATTTTGCGGTGGCCCAAGATCGGGGAACACCCTGGGCCAATCTGGCGGGTACGTGTCAGAATGATTTTATCATGGAGACCTGTGTCGGAAGCGCGCCGGAAATTTTACCCCCAAAAGTTTCCTTCCGGATGCAGTGCGATGTGGTCGAATGGATATGTAAAAATATTCCCCGCTTTAACCCCATCAGTTTTAACGGTTACAACCTGCGTGAAGCCGGAACGGATGCAGTGACCGAGGTCGGCATCGCCGTCGCTAATGCCATTGCCACGTCTGAAGAACTGATCAGAAGGGGTATGAACATTGACGAATTTGCCCCGCGCATGTCATTTTTCTGGGATCTTCACAATGACTTTTTTCGAAGAGATCGCCAAATGCCGGGCCAGTCGGAAAGTCTGGTATAAGATTACGAAAGAACGTTTCGGCGCCCAAAATCCCAAGTCGATGCTTATGCGCTATCATGTGCAGACCGCCGGGATTACCTTACCGGCCACCGAGCCACTCAACAACGTTGCACGTTCAGCCATTCAAGGACTGGCTGCGGTGATGGGAGGCTGTCAATCATTGCACATCGACTCCTTTGATGAGGCCTATTCAGCACCCACCGAAGAAGCAGCGCTGGTTTCCCTCCGCACGCAGCAAATTATCCAGGCCGAGACCGGGGTTTGCAGCACAGTGGACCCGCTGGCGGGCTCATACTACGTTGAAAAGCTCACCGACGAGATGGTTAACCGCATTTTTGACTTTGTTCAAAAAATTGAGGACATGGGCGGTCTTGTCCAAGCTGTTGAGGATGGTTGGCTCCATCGCGAAATCAGCAATTACAACCATGAATACCAAAAGAAAATCGAAAGCGGTGAGATGAAAATCGTGGGCCTCAATTACCAGCAGTCCGTGGATACCGACAGCACACCCATCAATATTTTTGAATATCCGGAAACCTATACCCGGCAAAAAGCAAAATTGGACAAGCTGCGCAAGGAGCGCAACGACCAGAAAGTTAAGGAGTGCCTGGATGTTCTCAGAAATAAGTGCCACAGTGAGGAAAATCTGTATCCGTATTGTTTAGAAGCCGTCAAGAATCTGGTAACACTCGGCGAGATTGAAGAACTTTTCAGGGAAGAATTCGGTCTATGGACCTTCCCGCTGGTATAGCCACACATCCAAATTTATCCCAAAGCGGGATCGCTACAGAGGAGGTAGATGAATAAAATGGAAAGAAAAATAAGGGTGGTAATGGCCAAATTGGGTTTGGATATTCATTGGCGTGGCGTTTATCTGGTGTCCCAATTTTTAAAAGATGCCGGGATGGAAGTCATTTATCTTGGCAACAAGTATCCTGAGCAAATTGTAGAGGCGGCCATCGAGGAGGATGCGGATATCGTCGGATTAAGTACCTTGGGGGGGAATCACCTAACTCTCGGACCAAAGGTTGTTAAACTTCTCAAAGAAAAAGGACTGGAGCATATTTTAGTATATATGGGCGGGGTAATGCCGCCCAAAGATGCAGTTGCCTTGGAGCAGGAGCACGGTATGGAAAAGGTCTTTTTGCCCGATACACCGATGCAGACCATTATTGACAATATTATCGCCAGAGTGAATCTGAGTGCTTCCGACTAGTGCCCATCGATAAGTGGCAGTTGTCCAGGGCAGCCCTGCCGGTTTTTTGCAGTTCCTGATGTCGCCTTGCGATGGCGGCGGTTTCCAAAATAGTGCCTGATGCGTGATGTTGTCAAACTCCCGTTTTCGCTGAGCGGCGCTGTCCGAAACGCAAATCTGCCCTTTACATAAGTGGGTCCCACCCGACAGAAAGATGTTACCATGGAACGCATTGATGAAACCATTGCAGCGGCTTTAAAAGGTGAGAAGATTTCCACAGCACGCCTGATATCCTTAGTGGAACGTGGCGATAAGCATGCACCGTATATTTTGCAAAAAATCTACCCCCACGCCGGTAGGGCCTATTACATTGGGATTACCGGTGCTCCGGGCGCCGGCAAGAGCACAATGGTGGATAAGTTGGTGAAATGGTTTTGTAAGAACAATTATTCGGTGGGAATTATCGCGGTCGATCCCAGTAGCCCATTTTCGGGCGGTGCTTTGTTGGGTGATCGTATTCGGGTGAATATCAAGCGTAAAGAATATGATTATTTTTTTCGTAGCATGACTGCCGGAAAAATCACGGGCGGCTTGTCACGGACAACGCGGGAGGCGGCCCGTATCCTGGCTGCCAGCGGCCGAGAAATTATCATCATCGAAACCGTCGGGGTAGGGCAATCTGAGCTCGATATTGCCAAAGCGGCGGACACGGTCGTGGTGATGATGACGCCGGAGTCGGGTGATACGATCCAGATTATGAAAGCCGGCTTGATCGAGATCGCCGATATTTTCGTCGTCAATAAATGTGATCGCCGAGGGGCGGAAACCATCGCCCATGGCCTGAAAGCCATGTTGGATCGCATCGAGAAAACGATGGAGTGGCGACCGCCGATCTTTATGACATCGGCCTCTTTAAACCAGGGGATTGACGCCCTTTATGCGGGCTTGTGGGACCATTACAATTATTTAAAGACCGATAACAAACTTGAACGCCGGCGCCGCGGACAGCTGGAGGAAGAATTGAAGCGTCGTGTGGAGCTGGAGTTCGCGCGGTTGCTTTGGCGTGAAATTGACAATGATGATCACCTCGACGAAATTTTGCAGAATGTCTGTAACAATAGTATCGATCCCCAAAATGCCGCTCGTAAAATTGTGGAGACATGGCTGCAAAAAAAATAAACGCGTATGAAAATTGCCGAACCGGCGACGAACGACAAGCACCCCCCATACGACCATAAACGTTAAATTATCTATAACCGGATGAACCCTTAATACAAGGAGGTGAATCGATGTTATCAATTGAAGGAGCAGTAGCAGTTATTACCGGTGGAGGAGGCGGCATTGGTGAAGCCATCGCCAAATACTGGATTAACAACGGCGGCAAGGTTGTCCTCGGTGACGTGATGCCCGATGCCTTGGAGCGTGTCGAAAGTGAGATCCGCGCAACCGGTGGTGAGGTCGCAACCCTGGCAGGGGATGTGACCAAAGAGGAAGACAATACCGCTCTGGCCCAATTGGCAATCGATAGATTCGGCGCCATCAACTTGGTGGTACCCTGTGCCGGAATCATCAAAGACGGCCTTTTTTTGGCGCCGGACCGCGAAACAGGTAAAATCAAAGGGAAAATGGCACTGGACAATTTTAAATCGGTTATTGATATCAACCTGACCGGTGTCTTTCTGACGGTGCGGGAGTGTGCCGAACAGATGATCAACCATGATTGCGCGGGACTGATCTGTTTGGTTTCTTCCACCGGTTCACTGGGCACAGCCGGACAAATCAACTATTCATCCAGCAAGGCGGCCATGTCGGTATTTCCCAAAGTTATCACCGCCGAATTTTTTAGAAGAAAACTGGCCCATAAAGTTCGCTGTGTAGCGGTTGCGCCGGGTTACGTAGGGACAGAGATGGTCAAGGGAATGGATCAAAAGGCATTGGAGCGCATTCTTGAAAACGTACCCATCAATCGCTTAATCGAACCTGAAGAAGTCGCGTCATTTATTGGAGAATTATACCGCAACGAGGCCGTAAACGGCGAGGTTTATTTTATACACGGCGGGCTGCGACTCGGTTCCAAGGGCTAAACCTGCTTGCGGATTAAAACAACGGCAGCCTTTGCAAAAGGTGTGTTTATGCTTGGGGTTGAAACCGTCGATTCACGCGTTAGGCTGCTGATATTTGATGAACATCGTTGCTGCTGGTTAATCCGGGATAAGAAAAATATTATTATCGAAACAGGCTACCCGGCTGATAACCGGAAGCTTTTCGCCGGTCTGAGCCGCTTGGCGTTAACCCCCCAAGACATTGATTATGTGGCGCTTACGCACATTCACCTCGACCATGCCGGCGGCGCCGGTTATTTGGCCCGGCAAAACCCCAATCTGAGCATCTGTGTCCATGCCAAAGGAGCGCGCCATCTGGCGAATCCCACCAAATTGCTGAAAGGGGTCAAGCAGGCTTATGGCAAAAAATTTGAGACTATTGGTGAAATGCTGCCAGTGCCTGCAAAACAGATCCGCACGATCGACTCGGGTGATATCATTGAGTTGGGTGATACCCATCTGGAGGTCTTTTACACCCCTGGACATGCCAAGCACCATGTCATCTTTTTCGATCCTGATTCAGCCTCGGTTTTCTGCGGTGACGCACTCGGTTCAAAGTATAAGAATCGGCCGAATTTCGTACTGGCACCTCCGGCAGATTATGATAAGGAGTCGGCCAAAATCTCGATCGATTTGATCAAAGCCTTAGCCCCCCATAAGATTTGTTTTACCCACTGCGGTGTGTATTTCTTGTCGGATTATAAGCATTTTTACGAAAACCTTAAGCGGAGTCACGACCGATGGACCGAATGTATTTTCGAGATTATTTCGCAAAACCAAACCTGGGATGATGAAGCGCTGTTTGGCGCCTTTTTGGATCGGCTCCCCGAATTAAAGCAATTCCCCGATCAATTTTTTTCCTTCCGCTTAAGTATCAAGGGGATACGGACCTATCTCCAGAGCCTTGAAAGCCGAACGATATTGTGAGTCCCATGTTTTTTCGTCAAATCGAAATTGGCAAACATGCCGTATTTTCTTACCTGATCGGTGATTTAGCGACCGGCGAGGCGACAGTAGTGGATCCAGCCGATGATGTCGTCGCGTTGATCGAACTGGCTGAGCGCAACCAATTGCGTATCCAATCCATCATCAACACCCACGGCCATGTGGATCATATTATGGGCAATGCTGAAATGAAGGCTAAAACCGGTGCTAAAATCCTCATCCATGCCGCCGAAGCCGACTATTTGGACAAGATCGGGGACTTTTGGCTCCAAATGTTCAATGCCCGGAAATCACCGCCGGCCGACGCGGTATTGGAAGATGGGGACAGCGTGTGGGTGGGTGCGCAACAGTGGCAGGTATTGCATACCCCGGGTCATACCCCGGGGGGTATTTGCCTCTATAATGCCGCTGACGGCAAGTGTCTGACCGGCGATACCTTGTTCGTTGGTTCGGTGGGAAGGATTGATGGGCCCAAAGCTTCAGCAGCGCAACTTTTGGATTCGATCCGCACAAAACTCCTGGTGCTGCCCGATAAGACCACAATCTTTCCCGGTCACAATTACGGCCTGACATCTTCTTCCACTATCGGATACGAGCGGCGTGAAAATCCCTTTATTAATGGTCTTTGGAGCCTTGACGAATTCTAAGGTTTTTTACCCGTTGTCTATCTATCACGACCTCCCGCTGTTTATCTTTCAGGGCCCCATTGATAAAAAGTTTAAAGGCTTGATCAAGGGTTGCTTTTAGAAAGTTCTTGTTGGGATCCAGCTTTTGTTTGGAATCCTCCCACAATACCAGACCCGCAAAGGTGGCCCATAAGATGTCGACAATGGCGGTGGTGTTGACGTATTTAAACTTTCCTTGGCGTATCCCGGCTTTATAGGTGTCAGCGATCATCCGCATTATTTTTTGGGTCGTTCCATTGAGTCGATCCAGAATTTTAGGATCTATGGAAGTCAGCGTGTCATAAAGCTGGACGTGAAAAATGATTCGAAAAATGGTGGGGTGTAGCTGATACGTCTTGTACAACCCCTCTTTAAATCCCAGAATTTTAGCTTTCGGATCTAAGGATTTGCTTGCAAAAATCGCTTGAATCTGATCATGTAAATATTGAAGGGCAATTTCAATCAGAGAGGCATAAAGGTCGTCTTTGCTTTTGAAATATAAATACAGCGTGGCGATACTCAGTTCGGCCCTCTCGGAGATATCCTCCATTTTTACCGAGTAAAAGCCTTTTTTAATAAACAGCTCCAAAGCGGCTTCCTGGATCATTTTTTGCCGCATCAATCTTTCGCGCTTTCTTCTTTCAGCAATGCCCATTCATTTCTCCATTTCGAATCGACTGCCGCATTTCTTTCATACTTCGATACTGTTCGATAAATATTTCAAATATACAATTACAATCAAGTTTTGCAAGCAATTTTTAAACCCGGCGGCCCGGCGATTTTATGCTTGACATTGCAAAGTCAGCAATATAAATACGATTTATAAATCATAATCTGATTAATATTATTAAATATAATTCTATTTTTAATATTGTCCAACGCGGCTGGCTAATGTAAGTTTGTTTAATAAAAACAGTGAGTTTAAATGACAACAGATTGGAGACCAACGGGACTCGATGTTAAGCCGCGTTTTTTTATGCGCTTTTTTAGGGATATAATCGCCAATGAAGGCGGCAAGCGCCAGCGATCCAATCCGCGTTTGGATGACCTTTAGCTTAAAGCACAAGGAGGTAGGCAATGATCATTAAGGAAGTCAAAGACAATCGAAAAATGTTCAAAGACATGGGCATGAACAAATGGCGTGAAACGACCATGGCCGAATTAAAGGAGGGCATGCGAATTCGAATTTACTCGCCCGCCGGACGTCCGTTGGAACTGGGAGGAGATGAAACCTTTGTCATCCTTTCGGATGCATATCAAAAAGAGGGGGTCTGGGCGGTGGAGGTCAAAGCAACCAATTAAGGAGGTTTAAAAAATGGCTAAAAAAAATAGTACAAAAAACTCGGAAGTAAAGGGGCAGCTGCCGGATGAAGTCGTCGTGCTGGAGCTGTTGCTGCGGGACGGATTACAGCATGCCGACAAAGTCATTCCTACGGATGCCAAGGTTTGGTATGCCGATCAAATGGTCAAGGCCGGTTATCAACACATTGAGGTGACCAATTTCGGCCACCCGGCGTTTCTGACGCAAAGTCGGGACGCCGAAGAGATTTTGGAAAGAGTTCATAAGTTGAAAATTGTTCAGGAAGAAAAACCGCACCTCAAATGTTACGGCATGACCCTCAAGGCTTTTGAACGGGCGGCCGATATGGCTCAAAAAGGGTATCCGCCGAATTCGTTGGCATTTACCATTTCTACCGAAGATCTTCATGGCCGCCGCAATGCGGGGCGCACCCGCAAGGAATACCTGGAAGAGATTCCGGATCTCATCAAGATTGCCGAGTCAAATGGATTCGAAATCGACATGGCGCTTGCCTGTGTCTACGGCTCACCCATTGCCGGTCCGGTGCCGATTGAGAATACTTTCGAACTGATGGATTGGGGACTGGATCACGGCATCCGCAGGTTCACGCCGTGTGATACCACCGGTGAGTCAAACCCCAAAACATCTTACGAATACATGGCGGCCCTGGTCGATCGCTACGGCAAACATGACGATGAGATTAAATTTCGCACTTGCCATTTCCACGAGTGTCGCGGGATGTCTCTGGCCAACACCTTTGCGGCCGTCCTGGCGGGCGGGCGCATCATCGAGACCTCACTCGGCATGGGAGGCGGTCAACCGGCCTTTATGGTGGAAGGCGTCCCCGGTAAAGGCAGCGGCCCCCTTTATACAAACTCCTGGGAAGTGGGCAATTGTCCGACCGAAGATTGCTTGGTGATGTTGGATGAAATGGGCATTCAGACCGGAATCGACATCGACCTGATTCTGTCCATGGGGCGTGTTTTCGAATGGACCATGGAACGGTCGCTGCCGGTCTGGACAACCAAATCCGGGCGCCCCATCAAGTATCCGGTGGAATGGTGCATCCCGCCCAATAGTCTGGAACATATACCGCCTTACGGTCCGCCTCAAATGTTTTGGGCATCGCCCGAAAAATACATACCGGCCTCCAAAGAATTCATCGAAAGGGAATTTGAAGGACGGACTTACAAATGGGGCAAGTGTGATCGTGAAGACGAGCCTTACTGCCGGATTGAAATGTTGGATGAGGATTAAAATTTAAACCTGACGCCACGAGCGGTCAGCAGCCGGGCGTTTTGTCGCCGGTCTACCACAGCCCGACATGGCGCACAGCCCGCTCAACGTCAGTGGCCGATCAGATCGGACATGACGTCGATTAAACACATAATGCAAATAAACCATGCGCTAAGCTGAAGGAGGAATTATGAAAGAAGTCGTAATCGTCAGTGGAGCAAGAACAGCCGTTGGTAATTTTGAGGGCACATTAAAAGATATTCCGGCGGTAAAACTGGGGGCCATCTGCATCCAAGAGAGCTTGAAAAAGGCGGGGTTAAAACCCAAAGCCAAACAAATCATGCTGGCCAACGCACCGGAGAAGCTAAAGGACATCGGCATCATCCCTTTGGAGGAAGAATACCGTCAGTGGGATGATGCGCATCAGGAAGTCGAGGTCGATGAAGTCATTATGGGCAACGTCGTGCAGGCCGGTCTAGGGCAAAATCCGGCCCGCCAGGCAAGCATTTACGCCGGAATGCCCAAAGAGGTTCCCGCTTACACGGTCAATAAAGTTTGTGCTTCCGGGATGAAAGCCATTACCCTGGCAACTCAAGCCATTCAGACCGGTGATGCCGACGTGATCATCGCCGGTGGGATGGAAAACATGAGCCAGATTCCGTACGCTCTGCCCAAATTGCGGGAAGGCGCTCGGATGTTTAACGCCGAAGCGGTGGATCTGATGGTGCACGATGGATTATGGGAACTCTACTATGGTTATCATATGGGAGTAACCGCTGAAAACATTGCAGAAAAATACGACATCAGCCGAGAAGATCAGGACAAGCTTGGCTTTGAGAGCCACCAGCGGGCCCTCGCCGCCATTGCTGAAGGAAAACTGAAAGACGAAATCATTCCCGTTACCATACCCCAGCGCAGAGGCGACCCATTGATTTTCGATACCGATGAAAGACCGATGGATACCACCCTGGAGAAAATGGCCAAGCTAAAACCGTTTTTTAAGAAAGACGGTACGGTTACGGCCGGCAATGCCTCCGGCATCAACGATGCCGGTGCGGCCGTGGTGGTTATGTCCGCTGATAAAGCTGCCGAGTTGGGTCTGGAGCCCCTGGCCTATATCAAGAGTCATGCTGCCGGCGCGATCGATCCGGCTTATATGGGATGCGGGGTTATTCCCGCCACCGGCCTGGCCCTGGAGAAAGCGGGCTGGACCATCGACGAGGTGGATTGTTTTGAATTAAACGAGGCGTTTTCCTCCCAGGCTTTAGCCTGTATGCGTGAGTTGAACATGGATTGGAGCAAAACCAACGTCAATGGCGGTGGTATATCCATCGGCCACCCCATCGGTTGCACCGGCGCCCGCATCACCTATGCGTTGGCCATGGAGATGAAACGCCGAAATTATAGCAAAGGATTGACGACCCTTTGCGTCGGTGGCGGAATGGGTTTTGCGATTACCTTGGAAAGAAAGTAGACGTTGGTAGGGGGCCCGGATGAATTTAGCGGATGGCTTAAGAATTAATTCTTGGCGATTTCCCGATAAAGCGGCAGCTGTATTTGAAGACCGACGTGGCAGCTATAGTGAGCTCAATGCCCGCGCTAATCAACTGGCACACGCCATTTTAAAAAGGAAATTTCCAAGGCAGTCGAAATTTTCGATCATTATGTACAATAATATCGAATTTCTTGAAATTTACCACGGGCTAACGCGGGCCGCGATGATTTCTGTACCCATTAATTTCCGGTTGGTGCCTTCCGAGATGGAATACATCATTAACAATTCCGACGCGGTCGGCCTGTTTGTGGGGGTCGAGCTTTTCGATAATCTCCAGTTGGAGAACCTTCCGGAGATCAGCCGCGAAAACGTCTTTGTGATCGGACCCAAAGACCAGACCCCGCAAGGTTTTTTGAACTATGAAGACTTGCTGGGCGACAATCCTACCCATGAACCCGATAACGTAGAGCAGCGCGAAGATGATATCTTTTATTTTGGCTACACTTCGGGTACAACCGGCTTTCCCAAGGGTGCAATGAACACCATTCGGGGAACCCTGGATATTGTCAAGAACGTGTTCGTGCGCACGGCCGGCAAGCCGCATATCAAATTGGACCAGCGCGTGCTATTGGTCATCATTCCGATCTGCCACTCTAACAGCGTGTGGTCAACGCTGATCACGCTGTGGTGCGGGGGAACCAATGTGATTTTTCCTTCCGGCAAGTTTGATACGGAAAAAGTATTGCAGCTTATTGATAATGAAAAAGTGACCACCAGCTCCATGGTACCGACGATGATCACGCGCATCTTGGAGCTTCCGGAAGAGGTTAAAGCCAAATATGATATTAGCTCGTTGACATCCCTCGGATGTTCATCCGCCCCCCTGCTGACCAAAACCAAAGAAACGGCATTGGATTTTTTTAAAAATGTTCGTTTCAGTGAGGGTTATGGTTCTACCGAAACCGGCGCGCTGACCACCTTGCGGCACAAAGATCAAATGCACAAGATCCGCAGTATTGGCCAGCCGAATCCGGGCATTGAAATCAAGCTGTTGGATGACGACGGTAACGTTATTACCAAACTGCAACAGCAGGGGATTTTGTGGGCCAAAGCCCGCTCGGCCTTCATCGGTTACTACAAAGACCCCGAAAAAACCGCTGAATCCATCGACGGTGAGTGGTCTACCGCCGGCGATGTGGCCTATTTCGACGAGGAGGGTTATTATTATCTGGCCGACCGCAAACACGATATGATTATCAGTGGCGGAGAAAATATTTATCCAGCTGAGATCGAGGAAGTCATTACCCAGATACCCGAGGTGTCAGAAGTGGCTGTGATCGGTGTACCGAATGAGGAGTGGGGCGAAGAAGTAAAATCCCTGGTGATCGTGAAAGAAGGCAAAATCATTACCGCCCAGGAAATACTGGATTATTGCAAACAAAATTTGGCGGGCTACAAGCGTCCCCGTACAGTCGAATTGGTGGATGATTTTCCGCGAACGGCCACCGGAAAAATATTAAAACGCATCCTGCGCAAACCGTACTGGGAAGGCCAGGAACGCCATATTTGAGGAGAGATAGCAAAGCCATTTGCTTCCCCGGGTTCGGCTATCGCGTTCAGAAGGCAAATGGCTTGTGTGTTTAAACCCTCCCCAATGCACTGCGGACCATCCTTTGGATGATGGCGTGCATTGTCGCGTCAGGCACCGCTCGAAAAAGCGGCAGGGCCTTGTATTTGGCGGCGATCTCTGTAACCACCCGATCCATATCCTGCAAGGTTTCATAGCGGGCTACGATCCGCCGGCGCTGCTGCCGAGTGGCCTCCAGGCTGCGCTGGATGATGGTTTCAACGGCCGCTCCGGTTAAAACACCCTTATGCTCGTAGCCGACCCATCTGATCGCCAGCGGACGAAGCTTGGTCAGACTGTTAATGTAATCATCGAAATCGTGATTGGCTGTCACGATGAGCTTCTCCCCGTGATGCTGCGGCATGGGCACGGCATCAGCCGGAAACAGAGCCATTTGTTCCGGAACATAGGTCGTCAGCGAACAGCGCGAGTGTCCCGGTGTTAAGAAAAATCGGAGGCTCAAATCGCACCCCAGATCCAGGCGGTCATCGTCCAGGACTTCATGGGCCACCGCAATGGGTTCGAAGTCCAATGAAACGCCGTCATAGTGGTGCGGAAGATCCAGCCGGTTCAGTGCCGCGCGATTCAATTGATTGATCACACGTAATGTTTTATCATTTTGCAGCAGATGGGCAGCGTAGGGCGAAGCCACGGTTTGCAGATGGGGATAACGGCGCAGCAGGTATGCAACAGCCCCGCAGTGATCGTGATGAACATGTGATATCACCAGGTAACGGAGGCGGCGGCGGTCGATCCGAAAGCGATCCAGCTGAGCTTCTAACTGTGCGACCTCCCAGCTGACACCGCCCCCCAAAAGGGCATAGTGACGGCCTTTGATCAGATAGAGACAGCTTATTGGCGATCCAAGCACGAGAATGCCTGGCGTTGCAAGGTTGGGCGGTCGTAGTAGCATGTGCCTGATATCAGGGCAGGGCCCTCAGCATTTGCCCCGGTTAGCGATTTTCAGATTGGCGATAGAACCCGCACTGTTTCGATCGATGACATGACACTTTATATGCCTGTTGACAAAAATTCAATAATAATAATGAAATGTAAATGCCCGTTGAGAAGACAAACATTCACCACTTGAAATTAAGGAGGATAAATGGAAGCTGCGGATTTGCTGGCGGAGCTTGACAAAAATAACCAACAAGCCTTGGAGGGCGGCGGGGCCGATCGGATCAAAAAGCAGCATGATGCCGGTAAGCTGACCGCCCGTGAACGTATCGACCATCTTTTGGATCCCGGAACTTTTGTAGAGCTGGATCGCTTTAAAACCCACCGGTGCACCGATTTTGAGATGGCTGACAAAAAAATACCGGGTGATGGGGTCGTGACCGGTTACGGGGAAATTCACAAGCGACAGGTATTTGTTTATGCGCAGGATTTTACGATTTTCGGCGGCTCGCTTTCATTGGCCCATGCCGAAAAGATTTGTAAAGTCATGGAGATAGCCATGCGGGTCGGCGCACCGATTATCGGTTTAAACGATTCCGGTGGTGCGCGAATCCAGGAAGGGGTAATGAGTCTGGCCGGGTATGGTAATATGTTTCAACTAAATGTCCTGGCATCCGGTGTCATCCCGCAGATTACAGCGATCATGGGACCGTCGGCCGGAGGAGCGGTTTATTCGCCCGCCCTTACCGACTGGATTTTTATGGTTGAAAAGACCAGCTATATGTTTATTACCGGTCCGGAGGTGATCAAAACCGTCACGCACGAAAATGTAACCAAAGAAGATCTGGGCGGATCCATTGCCCACAACACCAAAAGCGGCGTGGCGCATTTTTCGACCCCCAATGATCGCGTTTGCCTGCAGAAAATTCGCGAATTAATCAGTTTTCTGCCACAAAATAACATGGAGGAAGCGCCGCGCCTTGAAACCACCGACGATCCCATGCGTCAGGACGAAAGCCTGCGCACCATCGCACCGGTCGACGCCAATAAACCCTATGACATGCGTGATATCATTATCTCCAATTTGGATGAGAACCATTTTTTTGAAGTCCATGAGCACTGGGCGATGAACATCGTCATCGGTTTTGGACGGCTGGACGGCCGACCGGTGGGGGTGATCGCGAATCAACCGGCCGTCATGGCCGGTGTATTGGACATAAACGCTTCGATCAAAGGCGCCCGCTTTGTGCGGTTTTGTGACTGCTTCAACATTCCGCTCATCATATATGAAGACGTGCCCGGGTTTATGCCGGGGACCCATCAGGAATATGGGGGCATCATCAAACATGGTGCCAAGTTAATCTATGCCTTTGCCGAGGCCACGGTGCCGCGGATTACCGTAATTACCCGCAAGGCCTACGGTGGCGCTTACATCGTTATGAGTTCCAAACACCTGCGGGGGGATATCAACATCGCTTATCCGCATGCCGAGATTGCGGTGATGGGAGCCGAAGGGGCGGTGAATATCATTTGCCGCAATCAAATTAAAAATGCCGCTGATCCGGACGCGGAACGGGCAGCGTTGATCGAAGATTATCGCAAAAAGTTCTCACATCCATATAAAGCCGCTGAACTGGGCTATATCGATGAGGTAATCGATCCGGCCGCCACCCGTCCCAAAATCATTCAGGCGCTTAAAATGCTGGGTCACAAACGCGCTGAGAATCCACCAAAAAAACACGGCAATATCCCCCTGTAAAGAGGAGAAGATAATATGACGTGGGAACAAGTATTCGAGTTGATCAAGAGCATCATGATCACCCAGACCGGGGTCCCGAACATGGCCATCAAAGAATTGATCATGATGTGTATTGCTTTCTTTTTTCTCTATCTGGCAGTGGCCAAGGAATATGAGCCGTTGTTGCTGGTGCCCATTGGTTTCGGGATTTTTTTAGTGAATTTTCCCTTAACACCTCTGATGGGTTATTCCGAACACGGGTACCCTGAACTGATCCGTGCATTTTATAAGTATGGTATTGAATGGGAGATCATCCCGCCGATGATCTTTCTGGGATTGGGGGCGATGACCGATTTCGGCCCGTTGATTGCCAATCCCAAAACACTGATTATCGGTGCCGGGGCTCAGCTGGGTGTATTTATAACGTATTTAGGGACCCTATTTTTTGGTTTTACATTGAAGGAAGCTGCGTCGGTGGCGATCATCGGCGGCGCCGACGGTCCCACCACGATCTATTTAACGGCCAAACTGGCGCCGCATCTTCTGGGTGCGAATGCCCTGGCGGCGTATTCATACATGGCGATGGTTCCGTTGATACAGCCGCCCATCATGCGGCTAATGACCACCCTTGAACAGCGACGGATAAAAATGCGTCAACTTCGAACGGTTGCGACCACGGAAAAACTTCTTTTTCCGCTGATCGCCACTTTTCTGATTATACTGATCGTCCCCGCCGTAGCCCCATTGATGGGGATGTTCATGTTCGGCAACTTTATGCGGGAGTGCGGGGTGGTCAAACGACTGTCCGATACCGCCCAGAATGCCATGATGAACATTATTACCATCCTGTTGGGACTTTCGGTGGGCGCAACCATGCAAGCGGATGTGTTTCTGAGCTGGAAACCGCTTCTGATATTCTCTTTGGGGCTTTTTGATTTTGTTATCTGTACGTTCGGCGGGATTTTGACCGTTCATATCATGAATTACTTTCTGAAAACCAAGATGAATCCGCTGATTGGTTCGGCCGGGGTTTCGGCGGTGCCCATGGCAGCTCGCGTCTCCCAGTCCCAAGGCGTGATAGCCGATCCCGACAACTGGCTGATCATGCATGCCATGGGGCCCAACCTGGCAGGTGTTATCGGATCGGCTGCCGCCGCCGGAATGTTCATTGCGATGTTCAATTAGGAGGGCAACATGCAAAAGAAAATTTCCAGCTATAAGGCGCCCAAGCAATTGATCCTATTTTTAATTATTTGTTTTGGGATGGTAATTGCGCACTTCAGCGTTGCTGAGGCGACCCCGGGCGGCGGTTCGGAAGATCCCCAAGCGAAATTTAGGCGCGATGGGGATAAAATCGTGGCAGCGCTCATACCCAGAGCCAAAAGTACCACCGTGCACATTGCCTTTTCAGTTTCAAAAGGTCGTTTAGCCGAGGTAAAGGGTATGGACTTTAAATCGGCGGCCCGGCCGGACGTTGATCATAAAGATTTTAAATCCAATCTTTTCATTGTCAGCGTGTCGGATATCCCCAAAGGGTCCGAAACCCGCCTAGCGGTCTCTTCTGATTTTTTCAGCAAATCAACCGAATTCTGGGCGTTTAATCCCGGCCAGGCGCCTTCCTGGAGAAATACCAATGCAAATAATCAGAGTCAAATCGATCGCGTCCGAACCCTGACGATTGCGGTCCGGGATGGCGGCCCCTTGGACACCGACGGTGCATCCGATGGGCGCCTTACGCTGATTGGCGGACCCAAGGACTCGTTTTGGGGGTATGCTCTGGGGACGCTTTTTATCCGCTTTTTTGGTATATTTATCGTGCTTTCCGTATTGATGATCGGTATGATGCTTTCGGGCAAATTTTTTCAACGTATGGAAGCCCAAAAGAAACCGCGTGCGCAACCCCTGGCAAGCAAAAGCGCCCCGCCCGGCGATGATAACCGCAAACAACTGCTGCCGGAAGACCGGCGTCCTGCCGGCCGGCCAACCGCGCAGGAGACCACTGCAGCCATCGCGGCGGCTCTGCACATGCATTTGTCTGCGCTGCAAAGGGATGTACCGTTGAGACTCCAGATATCAGAGAGCAACCCCTGGACCCAGCAGGGGCGTGAACGGATCATGCAGGGTCGTTACATCAATCATCGTCGAAAGCAGCTATGACGCACGGCAGGAGAGAAGACCTGCGATCTTGATGGATTTTATGGATATCAAAAAGACAGTTTGTTGGACCGATCCTGAGCCCGCGTTTCAGGATAAATCAAACCTTAGCAAAGGATGGCCCAATGCGGTACAATTTGTCGATTGGAGATCAAAAATATGAGGTTGAAGTGGGGGAAATTGTTGGCGATGCCCTAACGGTACAGGTCAACGGTGCCCCATACGAGGTTGTTATCGAAAATCCCGCAGCGCTGAAATTAACGTCCCCTTCGCCGCAACCGGTCGCAACACCGCCCCCTGCAGCGGTTCCGTCGCCAAAACCCGCTGCGCCGGTTAGCACCCCGGCCCCCACACTTGCGGCGGCAAGCGGGGACGGTGTGGTGCTGGCGCCAATACCGGGGCGGATTCTGGATATTAAGATCCGGGTGGGTGAAACCGTAAAAGCCGGACAGACGGTGGCCACCATGGAAGCCATGAAAATGGAAAACAACATCATCAGCAATATCGACGGTACGGTGCAGGAAATCCGGGTCCAAAAAGATTCTGAAGTGGCCACCGGGGATGTGATCATGGTGGTGGCCTGAGTCGGTGTCAAAATCGGATCTCTTTTGCACCCTGAGTACAGCTTGCTACCGTCGCAACGAGCCCGATGGAGGCCATTATGAGAAAAACCGAAGTTAGGTCTTTATGCGCCAAGGCGATTGCCGCCAAAATTCCCACCGTAGCCGAGCATGAATCCAAACAAATCCTGCAGGCCTATGGGGTGACCGTGCCGGGCGGTCGTCTGGCAACCAGCGTTGATGAAGCGCTCCAGATCGCCGATGAAGTCGGCTATCCGGTTGTCGCCAAAGCGGTGGCGGCAGGCCTGCTGCACAAAACTGAACAACAGGCGGTCCATCTGAATTTGGATAACCCGCAGGCGATCCGCAACAGCTGGCAGGAACTGCAACAGCGCTTTAGCATCCAAAAAATACCGCTAGACGGCATTTTGGTGGAAAAAATGGTTTCCGGTGACGCAGAGTTTATCGTGGGACTTCAGAACGATCCGCATTTCGGGCCGGTTATCATGCTGGGAACCGGGGGCACCCTGATCCACCTGTTTAATGATGTAACCTTCCGAGTATTGCCTGTGACCGCCGAAGATATTAAAACCATGCTTGCTGATCTTAGAGGCCGGCAGTTGATAGATGGCTTTCGGGGGCGCGCAGCGCTCAATGAGGAAGCTTTTGTTCAGGCCGCAATGGCCATTGCCCAGCTCGGTGTGGATGCCGCCGGTTTGTACGAATCGATGGATTTTAATCCCCTTGTGCTGACCGAACAGGCGGCGGTGGCCGTCGATGCCAAGATCATTCTGGCCGAACAGGCAGCGGAGCCAAAACTGGAAGCAGACAAAGCCAATGTCACCCATCTGGATATGTTTTTTGAACCCCAAAAGGTGGCGGTGATAGGCGCATCGACAACCCCGGGTAAAATCGGCTATGTTGTCGCTGACAGCTTGATAAACCATGAATATCAAGGTGAAATTTATCCGGTCACGCTGGGCGGAAAAGAAGTTTTCGGCCTGAAAAGTTATGCCGATTTGAGTGAATTGCCGGCAAAAATCGATTTGGCGGTCGTCGTGGTGGGTCTCAAACAAGTCCCCCAATTGATAGAGCAATGCCACGCCCTGGGCATTCCGGCCATGTTGATCATTTCCGGCGGCGGCAAAGAACTGGGTGGGGAACAAATGGTTCTGGAGCAAGAAATCCAAGATAAATCCAGAACATTAGGCATTCGGGTCATTGGCCCGAACTGCATCGGCTGTTTTAATGCCAACAGTCGTTTTGATGCCTTCTTTCAAACCCATGAGCGTCTGGCCCGCCCGCAGCCCGGTCGTGTCGCCTTTGTCACCCAAAGCGGAACTTACGGCTGTAGTTTTCTTGAAGCGTTTGAACGCACCGGTATCAGTAAAATGATTTCTTATGGCAACCGTGTTGATGTGGACGAGGCCGACATGATCGCGTATTTGCTTGAGGATGATGCAACCGATGTGATGGCTATTTATATCGAGGGTCTGGGGGATGGCCGCAAATTCCTGCAGACGGCTAAATCAGTCATCGTCCAGCATCAAAAGCCCATTGTTGCTTACAAATCGGGGCGGACCCTGCGGTCGGCTAAAGCCGCCCAGTCCCATACCGGTGCCTACGGCGGCGCCTATGGTGTCTATCTGGGCGCTTTCGAGCAGGCCGGTATTGTTGCCGTGGATTCGTATGAAGAGCTGGAGGCCGCCGCCAAGGCCTTGGCGCTGCAGCCACCGGCTCAAGGGCCGGCCATTTCCATGATCAGCAACGGGGCCGGTCCCATGGTCAATGCCATCGATCTATTCGATCAACACCAACTGGAAATCGCAACCCTCCGTTCTGCCACCATTGAAAAAATGGAAGCCCATTATCCGGCGTTTTATATCTGCAAAAATCCGGTCGACATTACCGGTTCGGCTAGTTCCAGTGATTATCATTTTGCAATGGAATGCCTGCTCAACGACCCGGGAGTGGATGTCATCATGAACTGGTTCGTTTTCCAAGACACTCCGCTGGATGAAGGCATTGTGGACGCATTGGACCAGATAAACCGCATATCATCCAAACCGATTCTATGCGGGGCAGTGGGTGGACGGTACACCCACAAAATGTCACACGCCATCGAAGAAATCGGTGTACCGGTATTCAAATCAGCCCATTTGTGGATTGCGGCTGCTAGCGCTGTGGTTAAATGGGGCCGCATTCGGCAACGGATTTAAAGCGGGGCAACCCCACACCGCAGGGCTGCTAGATTTGAATAGGGATATAATTGTGCCATGGGTTCGAAAGAAAAAAATCGCCGCTATACGTGCGCTGATTACCGCAAAGAAATGACCCTATTGAGTCTGAAACGGCGGCTAACCGGGGAGCGACTTTCAGATAAGGAACGCCAGAAATTGCTGTCTGAAATCCGTCGCTTGGAATCGGAAATGAACCTGGATTGACGGTCGACCGATGGTGCATATCATTGGGACGCGATACAGTTTATGACTTTAACGTGAGGAGGAATAAACCATGGACTGGAAAGAATTGGAGGTCCACCATATTGGAATCGTAGTGGAGGACATTGAGAAGGCCAAGAAACCCTATGAAGCGATTTTCGGTTTAGAGATTGTGGATCGCTTTGAGGTTGAGCCGTTTGCTGCCAGGGTGGCGTTTTTGCCGGTAAAAAATATCTATATCGAACTGGTGGAGCCAACCAATCCGGATGATGGCTTGGGAAAATTTTTAAAACGGGGCGGCGGCATACACCATATTTGCTATGAAGTAGAGGATCTCGATGCTGTAAGCGAGCAATTGAAGGAAAAGAATATTCGTTCTTTGGGCGGTGGAGTGCAGTGGACACCCTGTTTTGAAAAAACGCTTTTTTTGCACCCCAAAGATACCGGCAATGTGCTCGTCGAATTGGTGGAAAAAGCCACCTGCAAGTTGCCCGGTTGCAAATATTGAACTTTTCGGTTTATTATTTGGAAGGTGAGCACAATAAGCCGATCGGGACGATCATCGATAGTAATTGTCAAAAATATGTTTCGATTGACTTAGCGAATCTTTCAAAAGTCATTGCGAGCGAAGCGAAGCAATCTCTCAGATTTTCCAAAAGATTGCTTCGTCGCCAGGCTCCTCGCAATGACAGATTATCAGAACAAATTTTTGACAACAGACATAATATCCATCCCACCAGAATAGACAAATGGGGGCTGACCAATACCCTCCATAGCCTATGCCAAAATGTGTCGCAGCTCCGACGATAAAATGAGTCAAAAAGGAGCAATCAACTCAAAAATGACTGAACAGGGAATAGAACTTCACTCAAACATTCAAATATCAACTTGTCCTAAAAAGCATCGCCAAGGACTGGACAAAGCCATATCCCCTGCAGAAACGGTTAAAAACGTAAATAAACTCTTTAAGCGCATCGATCTTGATTTGGTGAAGGAAATCACCAGAATCGATTCCGGCCGTCTCGATATCCCGGTTTATGTGTGTGAAGCCGGTAAAGACTGCAACACGCCCACGCGACGGTCTATGGGCAAGGGACCCACGCCGGATCAAAGCGCGGCGAGTGCTTTGATGGAACTGGTGGAAAGATTCAGCCACGCTAATTTTCCGACCAAAGATAAAATATTATGGGGCACCTTAGACGAAACAAATGATAGATGCCTATCGATCGAAAGTCTGTTCTGGCTGCCGGATCGGGCCTCACAAACTTCCGGAGACGGCCAAGCGGAATTCAAGAGCCTGCCGTTTTCCTGGATACCCGCCTACAGCCTTGTGACCCAAAAAGATGTGATGATACCCTACGAGTGGTTTGCCGATATTTTCGGCACAAACGGCCTGAGTGCCGGCAATACCCTTGCCGAAACAATTCTTCAAGGACTTTGCGAGGTCGTCGAAAGGCATGTATCGGGGATCGTTAACATGGCGAAAAAACCGGTGCCCGTCATCGATCTCAACTCGGTGACAGATGAAACCGCCAATGAGTTGATTGAAAAGTTTAATCGCAACGGGATCAGACTTGTGTGTATGGACTTCAGTCTCGATACCGGAATCCCCACCATCGGGGGAATTGCTTACGATTCGGCAACATTTCCCAACAGCGAGATTGTGTTCTGCGCGGGAACGGCGACAAATCCCGAAAAGGCCTTGATCCGAACGATTACCGAAATTCAGCAGATGGCGGTGGATTATTTCAGAGCAGATTATTATGCCGGCGGTATACTTCCCAAATTCAACCACTTTAGGGAATTCGAATACCTTTTTGACGAAAACGATGCGGTACCTATCCAGGCGCTTCCCGACGTGTCGGCCGACGACATGGCCGACGAGATCAAAAACTGTGCGGATGCGTTGTCTCAAATCGGCCTCTTCCCCCTTGTCGTGGACATCAGTCATGCGACGCTTAAAATCCCGGCCGTCTTTGTGGTGGTTCCGGGGGCAGCCCAGTACGAAAATTTATTTTACAGGCTGAATGCAGCCTATCACCTGGGCAGAAGGCTCATGCATTTAGGGAGATTCGATGACGCGATAAACAAATTCAAATCTTCGATTGACGCATTTCCGCAATCGTCTCTGCACTGTATTTACCAAACAGCCGAATGCCTGAAGTATCAGCAAAAATGGCAAGAGGCCATTGAGGTTTACAAGAATTCTCTGCGTCATGGACCCGATCGGGCCATGCAGTACCGCATTTTTCACTCGATTTCAGTCTGCTCGGATCGCCTCAAAAAAGCCCATTTTGCTTGACTTATACTAACTTAATACTATGTTAGAATTACCTTTCAAAAAAATCCCAGGGGCTCATATGTCCACTCATAACAGCCATGAATGAAAAGGCGTAGTACGACATGTACCTTAGAAATACAGGAAAGGAGGATTCGAATATGAGCACATATAAAGTGATCGAATTGGTGGGTACCAGCAATGCGTCATGGGCAGATGCTGCGAAAACGGCGCTTGAAGCCGCAGGAGAAACATTAAGAGATTTAAGGGTTGCGGAAGTGACCCGAATGGACGTCCGGATTGAAGATGACGGGCGGCTGATTTATCGCACCCGGTTACAGGTTTCTTTTAAGGTTGGATCACTGGAGAAATATGTGGAAAGTTTGGGAGCGAAGCCATATGCCCAAGAAGAAGAGTAATTGAATGGTGTTTATTTTAAATTTAACCGTTAACAGCTATTTACACTATTTATGAGCCCCCGGGGTATTTTTTATAGTGGTTGTCAAAAAAACGTTCCGGTATTCAAACGTTTTTTTTCTACAACCGTACAAGCGCTTACACCGCAATTCCGTAATTCGGAACACTATTATGAAAAGCGGTATAACTGTCCCAAGACAGTTTTGCACAGGTCTGAAATGCGGATTGGTGTGGTGCAGACGGGATCAAAAATGATAAAAGGTTGCCGTGGCGGCATTTACGATGACTCGATTAAATGGCGTTCGAAAAAATCAAGGGTCAGACGCCAGTTGTTTTGAAACGCGGCCGGCGACCAAATATGGCCCTCTTGCGAGAAGAGTTTTAATTCATGCGGGTTGCGATATTTTTGCAAGCCTTCTGCCAGACGCAAGGTATGGCGCACCGGCACGACCTCGTCGCTTTCACCATGTAGCAGCAACAAGGGACAGTTAACTTGCTTCAAAAAATGGATGGATGAACGGCAGCGATAGGCATCTGGGATTTCCTGCGGAGAGCCGCCGATGATATCGGCAATCCATGGATTGACCTGCACGTGGTCCACCATATCTACCGGCGTGCTCCACAGCGCACCGGCCTTAAAATAATCGTACTTTTCGATAGCCAGAAGGGCATTGTGAGCACCGCGCGAATAGCCCATAATCCCCATGCGATCAACGTCGATAGCGGGGTTGGCGCTCATTTTACGGGCCAGATTGCCAATATCGGTGATTTCACCCAGACCATATTCCATGGGGCCCTCAGAGCCGGGATAACCCCGGTGAATCATGGTAATACCCACGAATCCACGCTGGGCAAGATCAGCGGCCATGTGGTCGTAGATCGTTTCATACCCACCGCCGGCATGGTGGATTTGCACTGACGGCAGGGGCGTCTCCCGGGCGGCAGGCATGGTCGTAAAAACACGCAGATGCAGTCCTTCGCTTTCCAGCAGGAAACTGTCCTGAACAATATTTTCTTCCTTCATTTATCCTCCCGGCAATCACTGCTTGAGGTGCCACCCGTTTCTAACCGATGGGTGTTGGCCTCATTTGATGATGGGCAGCAGTTCCCTGAATTGATCCGTGTTCGCACGACAGGCCCATTGAAAAATGACAATTTCGGCGGTGGTAATAACCGCCCCCGCCGCTTTGAATAAATTTAAGGCGGTTTGCCAATCCGGCTTATAGCGTGAGGCAACTCCGTTTTGAACTACATGCATCTGGTAGCCGGATGCGATTAAATCCAGACCGGTTTGCAAAACGCACACATGGGTTTCCATACCCGTTATCACAATTTGACGACGACCGAATTGGCGGACCGTATCCAGAAATCGATCTTCGAGACAGGCGCTAAAGTGTTCTTTTTGAAAAACGGTGACTCCCTCCAGACCGGCCGACACCTCTGCAATGGTCTCGCCCAAGCCTTTCTTGTATTGCTCGGTCACAAGGATCGGGATGTCGAGTAAAATGGCAGCCTGACTCAATTGGTTGATGCGGCGGACAGTTTCCTGCCAGGTTGTGATTGCCTTCAGCATGGTCTGCTGCACATCTATGATTAATAGCATGCTATCTTCCTTTGTGGCGACAAATGGGTGGCGCATGATAAACCCCTTCCGTGATATCGAATGCACAAATATTCAATTTTAGGCTTGTATCTCAAGTTTGATATATGATAATGAAGCTAACAATATTAGTCAAATTAAATTAAGTGAATACAATTTGGAAAACTAATTTTGCTTTAATCGAAAAGACGTATGTTCCGGAAAGCAAGGAGATTTATCATGCCAGCGCAGCCAGTTGCTGACTCGGATGTTCCTGCAGAACGAACCGTTGATTATTCCTCGGTTACTCTCTCTCAAGTCATCATGCCGGTCCATGCCGGTCCGGGCGGAGCTTACGCCCACGGGGGTGAGATCATCAAACTAATGGATACCGCCGCAGGCCTCGCCGCTTTGAGACATTGTCAATTTTCTGTTGTGACATTACGGGTGGAAGGGATCAATTTTTTACACCCGATACGGGTCGGAAATTATGTGGAGGTCGAGGCCAAATTGACTTATACCAGCCGATCCACCATGGAGATTCAGGTCCAGGTCACTACCGAGGATGTCAAAATCGCGAAAAAATGGGAAGCGCTGACGGCCTATTTTGTCTTTGTCGCCTTGGACCCAGATGGCGCACCCCAAGAAGTACCGCCGCTTATTGTCCGCAACGAATCCGAACGACAGCTGTTTCAAGCCGGTGAAGAACGGCACAACACCTGTCGCATCGATGACCATTACCGCACACTGTGCGCAATCGATTAGCATCCTTACCCGCTAATGATTTTAGAGGTATATTATGCCAATGAACCCGACTGCTGAATCCTCACAAATGCAAGCCAGAATTATCGAATTTGTCGAATCGACAGCCGAAAAAATATATATGATCATTGGGGCTGAAGAGATCAGCCTGTATCGCTTTGTGGATGCAATCCTGAAAACTGTCACCCAACAAGATCGGAGTTTTATTTTTAGTTATGAAATTTGGCCGGGAGAACATTCGCGTCATTTTCTATACCGGTGGTTTCAAGAGACCGTATCCGGGCACGCATGTCAGAATCGAGAGCCCTGGTCTGATTTTATCGATGCTCAAGCGCAACTGCAGCAACAATTGCAATTACTGAGCGCAAAAGATACGCGCCCCTTGGAAGTTCGATTTGTCGAGGCGGTAAGATTTATCGCCCAAAAATTAGCGCCGGAGCAGCGCTTAATTCTCAGCATTGTGCCGTTGACAGAAATTAACGATAAAACGTTTGTTGACTTTTTCAAGGCCATTTTAAGAATGCTGCCGACCAACGTCAAATTGATGATCGGACAGTGCCAGAATGATATCCTCGTGCGGCAAGTTGATTTTTGTCCCTCCAATCGGCTGAAGGTGAGCGGGGCGGCTCCGAAAGAAATTGCCAAAATCAGGCAAACCTATATCCAAAATTGGCAATGCGGCGGAATAGCGGAGCGTCTCTTGGCCATATTGGCGCACCTGGTTCACCCGCTTAGCATAATCGAATTGGCCGATTTCCTGAACGCATCGAAAAAAAAGCTAAAACAGGTTCTTCAATCGCCCCCATTTGAAACCATGATTGCCCGGGTGGGACGAGATGGGTTGCGCGTGGCGTATCCGCGGATTTGCCGGGCCGCGGGTGATGGTTTATCAACAAGCCCGCAAGAAAATTTTGATGCTTTGGACAAGCAGGTCATTGGTTACTATCAGGAGCGTCTGGCTCAGAAAAAAGATTACACCGCGGCCCTTTATCACTCGCTGGGATTGTTCCGTCTTTCTGATTCACAGACGGTGGCCGAACAAACCCTTGCGAATTATCGAACCAAAATGGCACTGGGTGGGGGCGAGGTTTGCGAATTGGAACTGAATCATGCCTTGCACCTGTTCAACGGAAAACAAGACACGACCCGCGCTAAACTGCTTTTGGCTTTGGCCGAAGTTCAGGAAAAACACCACCGAAATCAGGAAGCCCTGGATGCATTGGAACCGGCCATTGAAATTTTACAAAAGACCGATCTGCCAACCGATCTGCGATACGCCTTTGAACTCAAGGGCAGGGCGGCATTTGCCTTGCGAGAGGTGGATACAGCTAAAGCCGCGCTGCAAGAGTCGTTAAAGCTATCCCGCCAGCTTGATCAGGCAGAGCTCATCGCTGATATTTTGTCTCAAATCGGCTACCTGCACTATTCGACCCAACAGTTTGACCCGGCCGAAACGCTGTATCAGGAAGCATTGGAGGAGTACGGCCGCTTATGCCAAACCGATCCCGACCCCGGCCGTCGAGGAATGGCTTCCCAATGGTCTAATTTGGGACATACCAGTTTTGCGCGCGGCGATTTTACCAAAGCCGAGGAATGGCATCGCAAAGCGTTGGAATCTTATGAATCCATCGGAGATCAAAGGGCCGCTGCCAATCAGTGGGGGTATCTTGGACACACTTTTTTTTCCGCCCGAAATTACGACAAGGCCATCCAGGCCTACGAACGCGCCGTGGAGTTGGATGAAAAGTTGGGCGAACCGCAGGTAGCGGCCCAACGTTACGCCAATATAGGTCACAGCATGTATGCCCAGCGCAAACCGGAATTGGCGCTGCGCGCATTTAAGAAGGCTTTGAGCCGGTATCGCGATTTGGGACACCCTGAAGGTGAAGCGGCGCAGCTTTCGAACCTGGGACTTGTCACAGGTGACCAGGGCGAATTTGAGCAGGCAATCAATTACTTTGATCAAGCCAAAAACATTTACAGCGAAATAGGAGATGCGCTTAATGAGATTACCCAGATCGTCAGGTTGGGACACGTGGAACGGGCCCGGCAGGATTTAGAATCCGCCCGGCAGCATTACCAGGAGGCGGTTAACCGGTACCATTCTCTGGGCTACGCTCTGGGTGAAGGCGATACCGCCTTGGAACTGGGCCAAGTGTGCGCTGAAACGCAGAAATTTAGCGATGCAGTCGATTTTTTCCGTCAAGCACAGGGCATCTTTGCCGAGTTGGGTCATCAGGAGAAGGAGGCCATGTGCCGGGTGCTGATTGGACAGACTTACAGAAGAGAGGGCCAGCTGGAGGCAAGCCAGGAGTCCTTTGAGAAGGCCATGGACATGTACAAGCAGCATGATAATGCCCTGGGATTGGCCAATGTGCGATTTCAGATGGGATTGTTGCAATACGATCAACAAAATTATGATCAAGCGGAACAGCATTATAGTGAAGCCCTTGAGATTTTCCGGCAAAAAGAGGATAAGGAAGGGGAAGCCAATCTGCTATCCAATCTTGGGACGCTTCATTTCGAAAGCCGGCAATTCGACCAAGCGCGCGATGAGTTTACCCGGGCGCTGAGCCTGCTTCGCAAAATGGATCATCCGCTGGGCCTGGCCGGGGTTTTATCAAATCTGAGTTTTGTTCACGAAGAAGCGCAGCGTTTCGCCGAGGCTTACGACTGTCTGAGTGAGGCCCGTCAAATTTATAACCAACTCCGCATGTCTCAAGAGGAGACGCTTATGGTAAAGCGCCTCACGGAACTGGAGCAGAAGGCCGGGCGTTCGTTGTCCCGTCTGCGGGCCGAACTGTTATCCGGGACGACAGATGCTGCGCCCAAAACGACAAAGGTGAAACGCAACCAACCTTGTCCCTGCGGAAGTGGCAAAAAGTATAAAAAGTGCTGCGGTGGATGAATACGGCAGCATCGCCAACCGCATCGCATCTCAAAAAGACATAAAGAGAGGTGGATTATGCGTATTTTACTGATTGGCCAGGCAGCCTTCGGTGCCAAGGTATTTGAGGTATTGCAGGACCAAAAAGAGAATGTGGTCGGCGTTTTTACGCCGGCTGAGCAACCGGGTCAGCGGCCTGATCCATTGAAAACGGCCGCCATGGATGCGGGCATCGATGTTGTTCAACCCCCGTCTTATAAAACTGAGCAGACCTTTGATCAATACAAAGCGTTTAATCCCGATTTGACAGTCATGGCTTTTGTGACGGACATTATACCGGCCCGCTATTTTGAGGTGCCCACCCAGGGCGCCATTTGTTACCACCCCTCCTTGCTGCCGCGGCATCGGGGTGCCAGTGCCATCAACTGGGCGGTGATCATGGGCGATACCCGCACCGGGTTGTCTATCTTCTGGCCGGACGGCGGTATCGATACCGGTCCGATACTCCTTCAGAAAGAAATCGAAATCGGCCCGGACGATACGACCGGTTCGCTCTATTTTAATCATCTGTTTCCCATGGGGGTTGAGGCCATTGTTGAATCCATTGCTTTGATCAAATCCGGCAAGGCGCCCAAAGTACCCCAAGATGACTCCCTGGCAACCTACGAGCCTCCATGTGATGACCCGGTGGCCGGTGTAAATTGGCACAAACCCGTTCAAGAGGTTTACAACCGGGTGCGCGGATGTGACCCGCAACCCGGGGCCTACGCCCACATCGAAGGTGAAAAAATTCGTTTTTATGGCGCCAGTCGAATGGATCGACCGACAGCCGAATCCCCAGCCCCAGGAACCATACTGAAGATAGATACGCAGGGGATTCAGGTAGCAGTGGAAGGCGGTGCTCTGGTCATCGGCAAGGTGCGGCCCGCCACAGGTAAAAAATTGACCGGGGCCGAATATGCGACCGAGCGGGGACTGAAGATCGGCGATCGATTCGATTGAAGTTTAGGTTTCCATTAAACCTAAAAATTGAATGCCTGCATTTTTGGCCAATGAACATGATTTGGATCATCGGCGCCGGTAAATTCGGTCGTAAAGCAACGCGTACCCTAAAGCGCCTTGACACGGATGCCGACATGGTGGTAGTGGATGACAATCCAGCTGAGCTAAAAGGGTATGACTGTCAGACGGTCTGTCAGGACGGTATTGAGTGGCTGGTGAGCGGTTTAGATACGGCGGCCTTCCCGGGGATGTGATTGCTCCGGCCATAGCCGTGCATGTGGCCTTTGAAAGGTTTTTGAGAATATAATCTTGACGATTCACCCGGGGGGGTATCTTGCTTCGAATGGACCCTTGGCTAGATTCGCTAATAATGTTAATCCGTAAAAAATGGAGGACCTACGATGCAAAAAAAGAGGAAACTCGGCAGAGGAGTCACCGTCGTCGGTGCCGGCATGTCGAAGTTCGGCATGTTTCAAGATAAGGATTCCAAGGATTTGTTTGTCGAAGCGTTTGCTGAGATGCTGTCCTCGGTAGACAAAGGATTGGATCCGAACGATATTGATGCTTTGTATGTGGGCAATTTTGCCAATGACTTTTTTATTCAGCAGTCGCACTGGGGACCCATTCTATCCGATACCATCGGTTTGACCCCTAAACCGGCCACCAGAACCGAAGGGGCCTGTGCCTCGAGTGCCCTTGCCGTACGGGAAGGTGTGTTTGCAATCGCTTCGGGATTTTATGACGTGGTTCTCGTTGGTGGCGTGGAGGAGATGTCAAAATGCTCAACGGAAACCATTGCTGAAGGATTGGCGTTGGCGGCGGTTCCGTATGAGGTCAGGGTCGGTTTCACATTTCCAGGGGTCTTCGGAACAATTGCCACGGCCTATTTTGAAAAATATGGGGCCTCCCATCGTAACCTGATGGATGTGACGATAAAAAGCCACAACAACGCGCCCCTGAATCCTAAAGCGCAGTTCCCGTATTCCATTCGCGATATGATGGATAAAAAGATTGCGAAGGCCAAGTCCTTCGGAGACGCTTTGCCCCAGTGGGAGGATGAAAAGGATTTTCTCGCTGACCCGCGTGCAAATCCGTCCATTGCCTGGCCGATGCACCTGTTCGATTGCTGTCCCATCAGTGACGGTGCCAGTTGTCTGTTGTTGGTGGCCGAAGAACTTGCCAAAAACTTTAGCGATGATCCGCTTCACGTGGTGGGCATTGGTCAGGGCAGCGGACGCGGCCTGCATGCCGCTCCGAGTCTGACCTCCTTTGAAGCAACGAAAATGGCGGCGGCCGAAGCTTACGGAATGTCAGGACTGAAACCGGATGACATTCAGTTTGCCGAAGTGCACGATTGCTTTTCAATCGCTGAAATTTTGCATATCGAGGACCTTGGATTCTTTAAAGCCGGTGAAGGTTACAAGGCTGTTTCGGAGGGCCTGACGACTTTGGACGGGCCCAAACCGATTAACACGTCAGGCGGACTCAAATGTAAAGGCCATCCGGTCGGCGCTACCGGAATCTCACAGATCATAGAGGTGTGGAACCAACTCAAGAATAAGGCTGGGAAGCGACAGATTCCCAATAAAGATTTAAAATTTGGGGCTGCGCACAATTTAGGCGGAACCGGCGGGACATCCACCCTCACCATTTTGGAAAGGAGATAGGACATGGAGCAAAAGCCTTTTAGCGATATTGAATTTAACCAATATTTATCCAAAGAAAAACTGATGGGCGCCCAATGCAAAAAATGTGGACGTATTTTTGTGCCACCGCGCCCGATATGCATCGATTGCCATGAATCGGAAATGGAATGGGTCCAGATGAGCGGTCAGGGTAAGCTGGCGGGATTTACGTGTATAACGATCGGTCCTTCCTTTATGCGGGCGGAAGGCTATGACCGTAAAAATCCCTATTGCGTGGGCGTCGTCGAATTGAAGGAAGGTGGCAGGGTGGATGCGCGGATCGAAAATGTCGATTCGACACAGCCTGAGACCATCAAGATGGCGATGCCGCTGCGTGTAAAATTTTTGCATCGCGGCGAAGGGGAGGACAAAAAAACCTTCCTGGCATTTGAACCGGCGTAACGATCGAATCAAAGCGCGCCGATTTATATCTTTAGTATCGACGCCAAACGGGGACATTTTGAATCTTTGAGTCTTCATTCAATGGGGAGTCGACGGATTTACCGCATCCATCGCAAAAGATTAAAGGAGGTTTAAAAATGGAAATTAAGGGATGTACGGCAGTGGTGGCAGGGGGCGCTTCCGGTTTGGGCGAAGCAACTGTTCGCAGTCTGGTTAATGACGGCGCCAAGGTCGCTATTTTTGATTTCGATGAGACCCGCGGCAGCCAGATCGCCGCTGAAATCGGTGATGCAGTCATCTTTTGTCGTAGCGATGTCACCGATGAAAAATTGGTCCAGCAAGCAATCGAGAAGACAATGGAGTCCTTTGGGGCGGTTCATATTGCCGTAAATTGCGCCGGTGTTGCCACCCCGGCCAAGATCCTTTCGAAAAGAGGGCCGATTTCCATCGAAGAATTTAATCGGGTCGTACAGATTAATCTGGTGGGGACCTTGATAGTGATCAAACTGGCCGCTGAAAAAATGGTCAATAATTCTCCCAACGCGGACGGCGAGAAGGGCGTTATTATTAATACGGCCTCAGTGGCGGCCTATGACGGCCAGATCGGCCAGGCCGCCTACAGCTCTTCCAAGGCGGCGGTTGTGGGAATGACATTGCCTATCGCCCGCGAGTTTGCCGACTACGGCATCCGGGTCGTAACGATTGCGCCGGGCTTGTTTGATACGCCCATGCTGGCGGGGCTTCCTGAAAAAGCCAGAGAGTCGCTCATAAAGATGGTTCCTTTTCCAAAACGTTTGGGCAAACCTTCCGAATATGCGTTGCTGGCCAAACATATCATTGAGAATCCCTTGCTAAACGGAGAAACCATTCGTCTCGATCAAGCCATCAGAATGGCTGCTCGCTAAACTGTATCCATCCAATTTCTTTTTTGAATTAAATTAAATTTGGAGAGACAAAATGGAAGAAAAACAAAAAGCACAAACAAGAAAATCGGGCAAGACGTTGAAAACGGCTCGCGAAGCCGGATACTTTGGGAAAAAGATGTTAAAACAGGCCCAGGAAGCCATGCAAGAAGACCGTCCAATCGGGTGGGCAATGGTGACCTGGTGGCAAGGCGAACTGATTGCCAAGGCCATGGGGGTCCATCTGGTCTTTCCGGAAAATTATGGCGCCTTTTGCGCAGCAAGTCGTAAGGCCGAGCCTTATCTGGAACGCAGTGCCAGCGAAGGTTATCCGACCACCCTCTGCGGTTATGCCCGCAATTGCATTGGTTATGCCAGCATGTTGGCGCAAAACAATATGCAGGTACCCGAAGGCGCCCCGGGAGGCGGGTTACCAAAACCCGTATTTCTGTTAAGTTCCGGTGTCGCTTGCGATGCCCGCTACAAGTGGTTCCAGAGCCTGGGACGCTATTTCGATAACGTACCTGTCTGGACCCTCGATCTTCCCCAGACCGGCACCAAGGAATTCTTTTTGCCTGGAAACAAAGCGCTAAATATAAGATACATGGTCGATCATTTAAAAAAATATGTCGCTTTCTTGGAAAATCTGCTCGGCACAAAGCTGGATTATGACAAGCTGAGCGAAATAGTTGACCGGACCTATAAAATACTGCGTCTGGCGCACAAGGTGGATCTTCTGCGTCGGGCCGTGCCCTCGCCCATGGTGGGCCAGGATTTTTGGTCGATTATGATTCCGCACCTTTATCTGCCGGATGACCCGGAATCCTATGAATTTTACCAAAGGGTGTATGCCGAGGTCAAAGAAAAGTTCGACAATAAAAAAGCTGCGATTCCCAACGAGAAATATCGAGTGCTGTTTTCAGAGCTGCCGCCCTGGCATAGCTTGGGATTTTTTGATGAGCTGGCCGAGCGATTTGGAATCGCCATCGTTATGGAGAGCTGGAACTATCATGCCCACATTCCGATTCCCGAAGAGGAACTTGAGGGTATTAGCGACCCATTGGAACTCATTGCGCGGCTTTCTTATCGAAAGTGGACTGAATATAATTCCATCGCTTTAGAGTACGAAGTGGATCCCGGTTTTTTTATGGCGGCTTATTTACAATATGCCCAGGATTATAAAGCCGATGGTTTCTTTGGGCACCCCCTTATGTCCTGCCGGCCGGCAACCTATACCCTCATGCATACCCGAAATGTGCTGGAGGAGAAACTGAAAGTGCCCGGGGTGCTCGTGGATGGTGATATTATCGATATGCGGGTGTTTAATGAAGAGGAGGCATTTTCAAAGGTAGAGGCCTTTGTTGAAACCATGGACCACTATCGGGAGCTAAGAAAAGAAGAAGGACTGGGATGGTAATAACGAAAGGAGATGACATTCATGACTGCAGAACATAATAAAAAAGGATTGGCCAAGGCCAACGATATATACCTTCATCGCAGTAAACGGGCCCGCGAGCTAAAGGCCCAGGGAAAAAAGGTGTTGGGCTATTTTTGTTGTTTCCCGGCGGTTGAATTGATGACCGCTCTTGATTTTTTGCCGGTACGTATCATGGGAGATATGGATGAGCCCATAACCGTTGCCGATGGTTATCTGCCGACGGTTATGTGCACGTTTTACCGTAGTTGTTTTGATGTCGGTATGAAGAATCGATATGATTTTATTGATGGATTTATCGGTTCCCATGCCTGTGACGCCGCAGAACGGACCTCCCACATCTGGCCGAATTATATCAAAACACCCTGTAATTTTTACCTGGATATTCCGCATACATCCAGTGATGAGGCGGTTAATTTTTTTAGAGAACAGCTGAATTATTTTAAACAAAAATTGGAAAAAGATGCGGGCAAAAAGCTGGAACCCGAACGTCTGAAGGAGTCGATAGCGCTTCATAATAAACAGAGAGGTATGGTACGAGAGCTGTACGATTTAAGAAAGCCGGATCCGCCGCTGGTCACCGGTTCTGAAATGCTGCAGGTTATCATTGCGATCATGATGATACCGGTGGAAGAAGGCAACGCTCTTTTAGAAGAGGTGCTCGATGAAGTCAAGACGCGGTCCAACCGACCCGAGAAAAAAAGGGGGCGTTTGCTCATCTGGGGCTCGTTGATTGACAATATCGCCTTTACCGACCTGATTGAGAGTTCCGGATTCAATATCATCATAGAAGATACCGCTACGGGCACACGGCCATTCTGGCATGATATCGAAGAGAATCAGGATTCACTTCAGGCTATAGCGCGACACTATCTGTTGGAAGTCAAATGCCCGCGCACATTTGCAGAGTCCGATACGAGCTATAAAGAGGACTTGGAAAAGCGGTTTGGCTATTTAAAGGACTTTGCCAAGCACTGGAATGTCAACGGTGTCTATGGCAATATTATCCGCAACTGTGATATCCATGGTTATGAGGTCCCGGCTGTTAAGGATTACCTGGAAAGTTTGGATCTGCCGGTTTTAATTATCGAACAGGATTATTCAACCGCTGCTTTGGAAACGTTGCGAACCCGGTTTCAAGCCTTTGCAGAGGCAATCGAATAATCCCTTAGCATTCATATTCCAATTGATTTCAAAGAGACAAATCTGATGTTTTTTGCGGGCTTAGATATCGGTTCCACCATTACCAAAGTCGTTATTAAAAATCAAAAACAGATTTGTGCGACGGTGATTAAACCGACCGGGGCGGAACATCGCCGATTGGCGCACAAAGTCATGGAAGATGCGCTGGCTGAGGCCGGCGTGCCCTTTGAAAAAATCGATTATATTGTCGCCACCGGTTATGGCCGCATCAACGTCCCCTTTGCGGATCATCAGGTGACGGAGATAACCTGTCACATGCGGGGAGTCAACTGGCTTTTTCCTGAAGTTAAGACCATCATCGATATCGGGGGGCAGGATTCTAAAGGGATTAAGGTTAAAAACGGCAAGCTGGCCAACTTTATCATGAATGATAAATGTGCCGCTGGAACCGGAAGATTTCTAGAGGTCATCTCCGATGTTTTAGGCGTCAGACTCGAAGATATCGGAGAGCTGTCCCTGCGATCCACCCGGCCGTCGGATATCAGCAGTTTATGTACGGTGTTTGCCGAACAGGAGGCGCTTTTGCGATTGTCGGAAGGAACCCCTGTTGAGGATATTCTGGCCGGCATTCACAAGGCTAATGCCAGTCGAATTTATTCCATGGTCAGTAAGATAAATATCGAAAAAGAAGTGGCCATTACCGGGGGCGGGGCCAAAAATATCGGGCTTTGCAAGGCCTTGGAGGAAAAAATCGGTTTTCCGGCAATTGTCCCTCCCGAGCCCCTGATCACCGGAGCATTGGGTGCGGCCCTCATTGCCGGCAAAGAAATTGAAAAAATCAGTGCAGATGAACTGAAACAAAGAGCCAAAGAACGTCATTTGGAAGCGGTTACTTTTTTCGATGATGAATCCAACCGAGGCCGGACCTGATTAAATCGAAGCAGAGGATGATAGCGCAATGCCCTATGTCGCCGGACTAGACATTGGTTCCGCAATTTCCAAGGCCGTAATCATGCAAAACGGAGCAATCATTTCCGCCGGTATCAGACCGATCGAAGGAAATTTTGCTCTTTCCGCCGACAGCGTATTGACTGAGGCCCTGCAAAAAGCGAAATTGACGCATTCGGATATAAAGCGCATCGGCGCCTGCGGTCTCGGGGCTGCATTTATTTCCCAGCCCTTTACAAAGATCACCGAGATCTCCTGCCAAAGCCGGGGTGTCCACTACCTGATACCAACGGTACGCACATTAATTGAGGTGGGCAATCAGTCCAGTCGAGTCATAAAAGTCAGCCCGAAAGGAAAAGTGGCTGACTGTCTGGTCAGCGATAAATGTGCGGCGGGGAGTGGACGCATCTTGCAGATCATTGCCAAGGTTCTAGGCGTAACGATTAGAGAGATGGGGGAGTTATCCCTTCAGGCAACCCGGCCCGCAAAATTTACCACCGGATGTGCGGTTTTTTTGGAAACAGAGGCCATTTCACGGGTGGCTGAAGGCATTGCCAAAGAAGATATTATCGCCGGCCTGCATCAAACCCTGGCTGCCAAGATCTGCGCCATGGCCCAAAGAATGAAAGTTGAAGAGGATTGTGCTATGACCGGCGGCGGTGCCGTGGATATCGGTCTTGTAAAGACTATGGAAAAGCAGATCGGAAAAAACATCATCACTCCTGAAGAACCGCTTAGCACCGCTGCGATCGGTGCGGCTTTGATTGCCGCTGAAAAATAGGCCGGCATATTTTTTTTATTGAAAAAAATCTAGACTTTTACGGAACGATGTGCCATATTTCAATCAATGGCACGGTCTTTACTCATTGCCGATCCGGAAAACGCGACCATCGAAGAACTCAAGCAAGTTTCCCGGGTGGGTTCCAATGAAACAGCTACACGCTGTAGCGGCATCCAGATGCTCTTAGCCGGTGCCGACACAGATCTTGTTTGCCATGCACTGTTTGTAAAAATGAAGAAAAATTATTAGAGCGTTTGGATCAGGCCATATTGGACGTTTTCGACAACCCCGAGAAGACACAACAAACCACCGCTATCGGAACGTTATTTTGACAAACGCTCTACTCATAACTTCGCAACACGCGGCCCGGCATCTCGCCGGTGTGCGTGCCGTTATCATAAAGCTGTTTGCCGGCCACATAAGTTGCGATGATGCCCTCGGCCTTGGCAACGAAACGCCGGCTGTTGAGTGGAAAATCACTGACGTATTCCGGAATTTTCGATGACACTCTTGCCGGGTCAAAAAGCACGAGGTCGGCTACTTTGCCTTCGGCCAGGATTCCACGGTCGGGAATACCATACAGCGTGGCCGGGACGGATGTGAGTTTCTGCACCGCCTTTTCCAATGTCAGGACCTTGCGCCGGCGAACCCATATTTCCAAAAGGGCCGTTGCGTAACCTGCATCGCATAGCATTTGAACATGGGCCCCGCCGTCCCCCAGACCGATCATAAATTTGTCCTCGGTCATCAAACGTTCTACCCCTTCGATGTCATGGTTGAAGGCTTGAACCTGGAACCGAGTGTTCAAGTTGTCCGCAATCCCAATGTCCAAGTAGACATTCATGGGTCTTTTGCCCTCCGCATCGGCAATCTCCATGATCGTAAGGTTCCGGTAGCGTTCAAGCTCGGGTTTGCCGACATCCAGCACCCGTATCCGCTCCCACACCTCATTGCGCTCCTCGCCCTTTAAGTCTTCTATGAAGGCTGTACGAAAGTCCGCTTGTTTATATAGGGAAATTTGTTCTGCCACGGAACGGTTAATGGCTGGTTTCCAGCTGGAGAAAGGGGCAAACTCGAATGGATTTCGCAAAGTATCCTGTATAAGCAAGGGCCGCGGCGTCACTTGCGGAATCGCGCGATCCAGCAAAATCCCCATTTTTTCAATGGTTTTTTTATGAAAATCAGGCTCTCCGGTGCGGGCAAACAGCGCCAGCCAGGTGACCGGCCGGCCGCTTTCATTGGTCAATAAGCGCAAAAGTTCGACATCGTCATCTTTGATGAGACTATAGCCGCCCGAGTTCAGCACAATCTGAATTGCTCCGCGACCCACGTCGCGCAGAGCTTGGCATAATCCTATCAATTCCTCCTTACCGGCGTTGCGGCATGCCAACGGCCGTCCCTGGTAACCGATGTGTCTGAACATCATGGAGGTTGAAAAACCAAAAGCCCCATGCTCCATAGCCTCTTTCATCAAGCGGTGCATCGTTTCGATTTCTTCCGGGGTAGCCTGACGTTCAAACGCGGCCTCACCCATCACATAATGGCGCAGCGGCGTAAAGGCTGCCAGGCCCGCGATATTGATGCCTAAACCACCCTGGTCGATAGCATCCAAGTATTCGCCGAAGCTTTCCCACTGCCAATCAATGCCCGCCTTCATGACATCGAAGGAAAGATCTTCGATGTTGACCAAATCGTGCAGCAGAATGTCGCGCGACTCCGGTTTGACGGGCGCTACGCCGACCCCGCAATTACCCATCACCACGGTGGTCACACCGTGCCATGGTGAGCAGGTTAGAAGGGGGTCCCAGGCCACCTGGGCATCGTAGTGCGTATGGGGATCGATAAAGCCGGGAGCCAAGGCCAAGCCTTCGGCATCAATACTACGCTGGGCCGTCTGACCGCTCTCCTGCCCGATGTAAGTGATACGATCTCCCTCAACCCCTACTGTTCCAATATAGCTGGGTGTGCCGGTGCCATCGCAAATGCGAGCGTTTTGAATCAGCAGATCAAACATGATTTTCTCCTTTTACTTTTTTCGACCTCTTGTAGGCCTCATATCTGGCTTTCCCTTCCTCAAAGCGCCTTTGCTGTGCTTCGGTGCTGATGAGAAGCGGGGGCACTTCCGTGGGCTTTCCATCTTCACCGATGCCAACCATAATGAGATAAGCCGTGTTAGCGTGATGTCTCTTGCCCGTGATAAGCGATTCGGCATCAAGCTCAATCCTTATTTCCATGGACGAGCGGCTGACAAAAGTAAGAGCAGCATGCACCAGCACCAAGTTTCCTACTGCTACAGGTGCGAAGAAGGTGATCTCCGCCACTCGAGCCAGCACCACATCTTGCCGGCCATGGCGTGCTGCCACCACTCCGGCCGCGTTATCCATCAGCTTTATCAGCTCCCCCCCATGGACGTACCCGGTCGGGTTAGCCTGATCGGGCATCATGACCTGTGCCATTTTTACCTCAGAGTGCATCACAGTCTTTCCCTTAAATTCCTCGACACCTTCCAGACTTTTTAGGAGACTCCGCAGCCTTTGCTCATGGGTTCCCTCAACTGCAACCATTCTCTCAAAGAAATCAGCGATTTTTTGAAATCCTTCTTCTCGGGCGGCTTTTGCAAATGCAGGATAGATCTTTTCTTTTTCGAGATGCTCTCCCTGGATAGCTTTTTCGATATTCATCTTCACATCACCCAGCCCACCGAGAAACTCAAATTCCTTCCTGGCATGTTCGCCTTCGTTCTCGGCAAGCTCGCAAAATACATCAGCGACATCGTCCAAGCCGGCCTCTCGGGCTATTTCCCCGGAAAATAAGTAACGGCTGCGCGCCTGACACTCCCCGGAAAAAGCCGCTAGAAGATTTTTTTCAGTCTGGGTTCCCTTGATCTCCATAAAGCCTCCTTATTGAGTTTTTTTGTCAATCTTAAAGAACGTAGATAACTTTTGCGGCTTTTATGCCATTCCCGGTTTTGGTTGATAATCCCGGCAACTGAAGAAATCAGCCGTTATTCATTCTAAGTCATAACCATTCCTCCGGCCACACTGATGTTTTGACCGGTAATATAACTGCCGAGATCTGAGGCAAGAAAAGAGACCATAAATGAGATTTCCCGGGGCTCGCCAAATCTTCTTAGAGGGATTAATTTGCGAATCTTTTCCAACTTGCCTCTGGCCGGTTTGCTGGTTCCGTTTCGCTCTTCAATCTCCTGAATACCTACCGAAACGCAATTTGCGGTAATATTGTATCTTGCCAGCTCAGCGGCCAAAGATCTCGTGAATCCCGCCACTGCGGCCTTGGCCGCGGAATAAACAGACATAAAAGGGGTGCCCACTCGGGCAGCCTCGGATGTAACGTGGATGATTCTACCAAAGTTCTCGTCTATCATTATCGGAATAACCGCCTTAGTCCAAACGAAGGCATCTTCTAAAATGGTTTGAAACTGCCTGTCCCATTCTTTCTTGGTCTGCAAGTGGAATGGTTTAAGGTGGGGAACAAATTCGAGCAATCCAAACTCGGTTGCTAATATATCAATTCGCCCTTCTTTTTCTTTTATTTTCTGCACAAATCCATCGATTGCGCCGGGTTTATGAAAATCAAGAGGATAGGTTGTTATTTTCATGCTTAAAAAGTGCTCGACTTCTTCTTCGACGATTTTCAATACTTCACGATTAATATCTGTGGCGTATACAATCGCCTCCTCCGCGAGAAATGCTTGCACCAAATCACTGGGGATGCATTTCCCGGATCGTTGAGAAGCAATAAGTACGACCTTTCCTTTTAATCCGCTGTTTCTTAAAGTAGGGATCATTTTTTATTTAGTTTCCTTCTATAGTGACTTCTGCATTGTCGGATTCGAATCATAATAAACAGATACTACGATGTCTACGGAAAAGAAAGCGATTATCTAAGGATGACCGACTTAGAGCGTTTGTCAAAATAACGTTCCGATAGCGGTAGTTTGTTGTGTCTTCTGCGGGTTGTCGATAACCTCCAATATGGCCTGATGCAAACGCTCTAATAATTTTTCTTCTAAATTATATTTTCGGCAAGTGGCTTGCTAGTCAAAAAATTTACAGTATCCTGGCTTTAGCTGCTGAAAAAAATATCCCCGTTTATTGTCCTGCAATCGCAGAGGGTGTCGATCACATAGGTAAACTCCACCCAGCATTTTGTGAATGTTGTGGCAGCGGTGGTACTGGGCCCTTGGTGGGCGGTGGTAATCGCGGCAGTTATCGGTGTGATTCGCAATGTGATGGGTGTCGGGACCGTGCTGGCTTTTCCCGGCGGCATTTTTACGGCGGCACACTGCCGCTGATATGCTTATGTTGGCTCCTTTTGTGCGCGCCAGCAATTCTCGGTGAGATTAAGCAAAAGATTGCTTCGTCGCTCACGCTCCTCGCAATGACAGTACGAAACATTCGCGGGTCATTGCGAGCGAAGCGAAGCAATCTCAACGCTCTGGTATCTCACCGAGAATCGCTGTGTGCAAGCGTATATTCTTGACAAACAATGTTCACTGTGTCAGGTGTAAAAAATTAAAAAGGAGTTTCGGATCAATCCTGCCGTATAACTATGAAGGGGGTCGGATATGTTCTATGAAGAAGTTGAAGTCGGCAAAAGATATAAGGCGCCAGGCACGAAAACCATAACCGGAACAGAAATTGATTTTATTGCCCAGTTATCGGGATTGGATCTGCCCGGATTTTTAGATGCAGAACATGCAAAGACCTGGGGGTTCAAAGATCGCGTAACACCCGGACCTTATCTTATCGCCTGCATGATCGGATTGATGGCCCGCCAGGGCTTTTTGTCTGATGCCGTCTGGATGGGCGCAGACGATATCTCTTTTAAATCGCCGGTGTTTCCCTGTGATAGAATTTCGTCTGAGGTAGAAGTCTTAGGTAAAAAAGAATCCAAACGGGGTGGCGGTCCGGTTACTTACAGATGGTGGATTAAAAACCAGGATGATAAAATTGTCGCCGAAGGCACAAACACCTGTCTGTTCCCGGGTAAAAAATAATCTGCGTGCTCAAGGGGATATGTCGTAGGCAAATCCACTTTAAGTGTTTTCATCGGCTTTAACATCCGGGCACGTCCATTTAACGCTGCTTCAAATCTTTATCGAGAAAAAGGAGGACGTATGGAATTTTTGGAAGTATTCAAGGGCAGGCGGAGCATACGGGGCTACAAACCGGACCCTGTGCCGCAGGAGGTGATTGATGAGATTCTTGCGGAGGCGCGTTGGTGCCCTTCCTGGGCCAATACGCAGCCGTGGGAGGTCGTGGTGGTCCAGGGAGATGCTTTGGAAAAATTCAAAGCCGGCCAACTTGAAAAGTTAGCTTCGCAGGCCCAGAGCAAGCCGGATGTTCCCACCCCTGAAAAATTCCCGTCAAAATGGCACCAACGGGTGATACAGGTCGGTATAAGCTGCCTGAATGCCAAAGGGATCGGCAAGGAAGACCTCGAGGAAAAAAACCGGTATTTCCAGGAAATGTTCACCCTTTTTGGTGCACCGGTCATGCTTCTGTTTCTGTTGGATGACCAGTTGAACTTACCATACGGTATGATGGACGTTGGTATTTTTATGACCGGAGTGAGTCTCCTGGCCACCGCGAAGGGGCTGGGAACCCTGTTCCTGTCGACAGTGATCCGATATCCGGATCTACTGCGCACCTTATTTGCCATCCCCGAGAATAAGAAAGTGATTATGGGCATCGCCATGGGATACCCGCATGAATCTGACCCCATTAATCGCTTTGAGCGTCAACGAATAGCAGTTGAAGATTTTGTTACCTGGCTGGATTAAAGGCTGAGTTTTATCCGGATAGGAGAGGGTCTGCGCAGGGCCCATCATTTTTTCCCGGAAAAGAACATATTGCACTCACGCATACCTGGAGGGGGCATTTGAGCAGCCTCGCGACAAACCTGAAATCCAAGATTTTTCTATGCTTTTGTGCCAACGTGCTGTGTTTTTTAGATCGTGTCAATATCTCCATTGCGGCCCCCTTTATCATGCAGCACTATGGATGGGACGAAAACCGTATGGGCATCGTCTTTTCCGCCTTTTTTGTCGGGTATGTCATTTTCATGATACCCGGCGGCATTCTAGCGGACAGATTCGGCCCGGCGAAAGTGCTGGCCGGCGGCGTGGTTTTCTGGTCACTGTTTACCGTTCTGACCCCTTTTTTCAGCAGGATCTGGTCGCTGTCCTTGTGCCGGTGTCTGATTGGAACCGGACAAGCTGTCAATTATCCAAGTGTCAACAATTTTGTTGCGCATCAGGTTCCATTCTCGCATCGGGCCAAGGTTCAAGGGTTTACGTTATCCGGTAATATGGTCGGGGTGATGGTGGGGCTTCCGGTTGGAGCTTGGATTATCCTGAACTGGGGCTGGCACTTTATCTTTTATCTGTTTGGTTTTCTCGGATTTATCTGGGTTTTCTTTTGGGCTTATTCTGCCAAGAAAGAACTTTCCAATTTAACAAGTTCTTTGAAACAAGAGCGTGAACCGGTTCCGTGGCTGCGGCTGCTCTTTCATCGATCCTCGCTGGGGCTCAGCCTTTCCTATTTTTGCCACAATTATGCCGCCTATATGTTTTTGGTATGGCTTCCGACTTACTTGATAACGGTTCACGGATTATCGTTAGCCGCCACCGGAATCGCAACCGCCGCCCCGCCTTTAGCGGCGGGGATATTCATGAATCTATCGGGATGGCTTTCGGATTTCTTGATAAAGAAGGGCAAATCACGGGCGTTTAGTCGAAAGTTCTTGCTGTATTTCGGGATGGGCCTTTCCGGGTGCTTGTTGCTGTCTATCATATGGTTTCCTAACCCATATATGGTGATTGCTTTGCTGACGTTATCTTCGGCCGCCAAGGCCATTTCGACACCGATCTACTGGGCATTGTCGGTGGATATGGCCCCTGGGCACGCCGGTGTTCTTTCTTCTATCATGAACACTTCAGGTAATGTGGCTGGAGTCGCTGCTTCTGCGTTAACCGGCTGGCTTGTCGCGACTTTTGGGGACTGGAATCTGGCCATTGTCTTGGGATCCCTCATTACGCTACTTGGTGTTGTCGTCGCTGTGCCGACCATCCGGACTTCAGCAATTGTGTAAGCACCACCCTGCCGCTGCGGGTTTCCGTATGCGAAAAGCGGTCCCGTATTGTTAACGGGGCCAGAGGATCATTTGCGTGCAGCGAAAATGGGCCACAGAGCGGTTGTCGGCTTCCCGGAAGACACGGGCGTCCCATACGTGGGTGCTTTTGCCGAAATGCAAGGAAGCGGCAACACAAACAATAACCCCTTCGTCCACGGCGCTAACGAAATTGCATTTGAGCTCGATGGTGGCATGCCCCTGAGCACCTTCGGGCAAACTGGCGATCGTGCCATAGCCACAACACACATCTGCCAGCGAGGTCGCGACGGCGGCATGCAGAATTCCGTTGGGTGCCAGATGGCTTTCGGTGATTGCGACCCGACCTTTTACCTGATTCGCCTCCAGTGCAACGATTTCTATCCCCATTCGTTCCGGCAACTTCCCGTGTCCCAGCTGATTAAAATAAGCGGCGTCTTTGTCTGCTTTGAAAATGGATTTTGGGTCGGTTTCCATTTGGCAAAATTCTCCACGCATGTGTGTCTGCGGGCAGGGGCCGGCTGGGGTACTTTTGCAAGACAACAGCCGGCAGCACGCAGGAACGCTATATCCGGCTATTATTTGAAAAAAGTTTGCCCCTTATTGGCCATATCTTTGAGCAACTGGGGTGGTGTGAAGCGTGAGCCAAACGTTTCTTGCAAACCTTCCAGACTTCGAACGACATCCGTTATCCCGCGCTGGTCCATATAGAAGAAAGGTCCCCCAAAGTTGGCTGGAAATCCAATACCGAGAACACCTCCCGCGTCACCGTCTCTGGGGCTTCGCAAAATGTTTTCTTCCAGACATAAAGCGGCTTCATTACAAAATGCCAGCAGCAGACGTGCGGCAATTTTTTCGCGGGACATGTCGATCCGCTGCCGGCCCGCAGCCGTAAAATCATAAACGCTGGGTTCGGGTTCGTATTTTTTACCGCCGCGGTATTGATAAAAGCCCTTTTCATTCTTGCGCCCGTAACGGCCGTCTTCGACGAGTTGACGGTCAATAGTAGAGCTATCAACCCGGCCTTCAAAGGCTTCGGCCAGAATTTGGCCCACCTTATAAGCGGTATCCAAACCGACTTCGTCACTGACGGTAATCGGCCCCACCGGGAAGCCGACCGACACGGCGGCCCGGTCAACATCTTCGATACGTGCGCCTTCGTCGAGCATCAACATGCCTTCCCGGATGTAGCGTGAAATCACGCGGGTTGTATAGAAACCAAGCCCGTCGTTGACAATGATCGGCGTTTTACCGCACTTTTTACAAATTTCCCAAGCCGTGGCGATGGTTTCCGGCGAGGTATCATTGGTGGCGATGATTTCAATCAGCGGCATCCGATGAACCGGTGAGAAGTAGTGCATACCAATAAACTGCTTGGGACGTTGAGAGACCTCGGCCAGACGTGTGATCGGGATGGCAGAAGTATTTGAGGCGAAAATCGCGTGTTCGGGCAGCAGGGCTTCTATCTCTCGAATGACCGTGTGCTTCAGTTCGATGTTTTCAAATACCGCCTCTATGACCAGATCGACCGTCTTGAATCCGGTATTGCTATCGGTCGCACTGATCAGATCGAACCGGCGCCGGTATTCGTATTCACCCCGGGGCCTGCGAAGCCACTTTTTTTTCAAGACCTCACCGGCGGTATGCAATCCTTTGCCCGCGGCCTCCATGCTAATATCTTTGAGCCGGACCTGATAACCCTGATCGGCCATGATAGCTGCCAGGCCGGCACCCATGATCCCGGCCCCTAAAACACCGATTTTTTGAATCGGGCGCCCTTTGACGTCAGCGGCCACCCCTCGATCGGATTTGGCGGCCGTATCAACGAAAAATAGATGTGTTAATGCGGCGGCCTCTTTGCAGACGACCAGTTTGGCAAAGCGCCTGGATTCTTCTTCGTAACCGGCCTCAATTCCCTCTGACAGGCCTTTATAGACCGATTCCAATATTTCCATGGGGGCCGGATAGACGCCTTTGGCCTGCTTGGCCACCATCTCCTTGGCCTGTTCGTATAGTCCCGGCAGCTTTTCCGGAGGCGGCAGGGCCGGCGGCTTGCGCGAGATGACCATCTTGCCCTGTGCCATGGCCGTGGCCCTTTGGGTGGCAATTTCCCTGAGGTATTCAACGGGTACGGCTTCATCCACCAGACCCAGGGTCTGGGATTGTTCGGGGCGAAAATTTTTACCGGTCAGGATACCTTCCAAGGCTTTGTCCAGCGGAATCAGCCGGAATAAGCGCTGGGTGCCGCCTCCTCCAGGCAGCAACCCCAGCTTTACTTCGGGCAATCCCAACACGGTTTTGGGTGACGTTGTTGCGATCCGATAGTGGCAGGACATGGCCACCTCCAAACCGCCTCCTAAACAAGGTCCGTTTATGGCGGCAATCACCGGTTTGGGCAGATCTTCGATTTTCTGAAATACCCTCTGTGTTTCCCGGGAGAAACGGTAGGCATCGTTTTCGGTTTTGATATGTTGAATCATGCCGATATCGGCGCCGGCAAGAAAATTCGTCGGTTTTCCGATCAGCACCACCGATTTGATCTCGTCGTCAGCCAAAATGGTGTCCGCCATTTTGTCCAACTCACGCATGGCCTGATCCGTGAGGACATTCATCGGCCGTCCGGGAAGATCATAAGTTAAAATCGCCACGCCGTCTTCGCCTTTTGCCAGTGTTAATACGTTTTTGCGATCACTCATATTGGGCTCTCCTTTCTGTGGTGCCTAATTGGCGCGTTCAAGAATCATCGCGCCGCCCGTACCGTTGGCAGCGCAGGCGGTTACCAGACCGAAAGTTCCATCTACGCGGGGTAGTTGATTGGCGCAGGTTGTAATCATACGGGCGCCGGTAGCGCCGAATGGATGGCCGATCGAAACGGATCCACCCATCATGTTGAAACGTTCCAGGTTTACTTCGCCAAGCGGTTTGCTCAGCCCGACGTGTTCTTGCAGCCAGGATTTGTTATTGAAGGCCCTTAGATTACAGAGTACCTGTGCGGCGAACGCTTCGTGCATTTCTACCAGGTCAAGGTCGGCAAGTTTCAGGCCGGCTTGGCGTAATGCCTTGGGTGTTGAGAAGGCGGGACCAAAAAGCATGCCGACATCGAGATCGAGGCCTGAGAACCCGAATGACTTTACATACGCTTTGGGTTTATAGCCCAATGCCTTGGCTTTTTCATCGGCCATCAAAAGCACGGCAGACGCCCCATCCGTGATAGGGCTGGCGTTGGCCGCCGTGATGGTACCGTAAGCCCGGTCAAACACGGGTGGCAGGGATGCCATTTTGGTGCGATTGGGTTTTGGCCGAATTAAATTATCTGTCTGGGCCACATGACCATCTGGGGCCACTACCGGTATGACTTCCGCCGGCATCCTTCCGTCAGCGACCGCGCTGCCGGACAGCGTATGGGATCGAAAGGCATAATCATCCTGTTCTTCACGTGTGATTTCCCATTCTTTGACCATCAATTCCGTGTGCTCACCCATGGTTAAGCCGGTATATGCTTCGGCCAATGGGAGCGGCGGTGGAATCAAATCCGCCAGTTTAACCTGGCCGATGGTCAGCATCTGTTCTTCCGGTGACTTTTTCGTTTGGGCTTGTAAAATGGCCTGGCGGAGGGGTTCGGTGACGGAAATGGGAACATCCGACATCGATTCGGCGCCACCCGCTATGCCGACATCGGCATTGCCCGTCATAATGCTCATGGCAACATTAGCGGTGGTGAGAATGCTGCTGGCACACGCTAGCTGCATATGGTAGGAGTGGATGGTTTCTGGCAGACCGATTCCCAGTGCCGCAATGCGGGCTATGTTTGTTGTTGTGGGCTTGGGAATGCTGATCCCCATGGCGATTTCATCGATCTCATTAGGATCTATTTCGGTCCGATTGACCAGCTCGGCCAGGACCACCTTGGCCAAATCAATGGCCGTCATTTCAGAAAAATCGGTAAACGCCCGCGTAAATGGGGTTCGAAAACCTTCGATAATGGCAACACGTCTATTTTGCATGATGCTCCTCCCGTTTTAAAATTATTTTCTAACTGTCGTGCGGGTAACAGTTGTGATCATCAGCATTTTGATCTATCGCTGCTTATGGGTGAGCTAAACATTGAACGCTTTGTCCGTCGATCTCAATGGTGGTCTTGGAATACGTCATTTTTTTAATTATCCTGCCATCCTTGAAATGCATGACGTCTACCCCCCGCCTTTTTTCGGGTTTTCCCTCGAAGCCTTTTTCTAAAGAGGGCCAGTCGAATATCCACTGGTAAAGCACCTTCTGATCGGTATCATCGATGATGAGGTCTTCGGTTGTGAATCGAAAATTGCCATGATCTGCAAACCAGGGTTCCCAGGCGCGACGCAGATTTTTTTTGCCGGTAACCCGGGCGCCATGCCAGTGCTCAAAATAAATGTCGTCATGGAAAAGTGCCATGACACCAGCCAGATCGTGTTCATTCCATGCTTGTTCCCAAGCCACCATTGCTGTTTTGAGTTCTTCTCTGGATAATCGCATTGTCACCTCCTTTCATATCGTCATTTTCAAGCTTGGTGTTTCTTTATGAATTCGTTAATTTTCGGGTTATCGGGAATTGCGGTATTTTGGGCGGACATTATTAATTTGCTTTCCGGAGTCCAAGATACGCAAGAATCGATTAATTCCGGCCGTAACTGAATCAATACTTTGGTCATTTGAGCTAGGCTGAGCCCCGGCACCATTTGTTCCAAATCCTGTCGCCGGTATATGCCTTGAGCCTGATATACCGAGTAGCAAGCCTCATGAAAAAGATTGATAAGATGAGTGCATCCGCGATTTCCCAAAAGCGCCTTCGTTTCCGGCATGATGCCCGGTTTGACTTTCTTGCCAATCATCATCCGCAAGGCGTCACGGGCATATATACAGTCTGCATGAGGATATACTTTCATTTGGCAGCGCACATCATCGATAATGAGCTGTGGTTGGGAAAATTCAACCGTCAGAATCATTTTGTGCCTGAGATCATCATGGCTGACCTTCGCGAGCAATTTTTTTTGGGCCGTCAGATAAATGGTAACGTCTTTTTTTTTGGTGTACAGAATTTCTCTTTCATCCATTCTTTTTTTTAAGAAAAGCCTTCAGTCTATTCTTGCATTCAACTGTATCTAAAGAGTTTGCCATGGGTAGGGCCGTGTCCTTCACGGACAGAAGATTCGGGTCCTGTCCACATATCTGAATCGCTTTTTTGCATTGCCGCATGGCGTCGATCGAATTATTCGAGATGGCTTCCACCAATAAAGCGGCACGCTTAAATAGCTGCTGTGTCGGTACAACTTCCTCCACCAATCCAATTGTAAAAGCCGTCTGAGCGTCTATTTTTTCACCTGTGAAAATGATCTTTTTGGCTTGATAAATTCCAACTGCGCGCACCAAGCGGGTCAGGTATTCGTAACTTTCCACAATTGCCAGTCTGGCCGAGGGAACCCCTAACCGTGCATCTTGGCCCGCAATTTTGAAATCACAGCATAATGCCAACTCGAGACCGGTACCCAGGGCATATTTATCAATGACGGCGAAAGTGGGACAAGGAAAATTTTCAAGAAGAGAAAAGGTCTTTTCTCTCAAATTATGAAATGCTCTCAAACCCGCATTATCCAATGCGGCGAGCTCACCTATATCTGCTCCGGCGGAAAAACATTGCCCTTGTCCAAAAAGCATGAGCGCATTTATATCGAGACTTGCAGCCGCCTGGATTAAACCGGCCTGAAGTTCTTCCAGGACGGCGCTGTTAATGGCATTGAGAACGGATTCCCGGTTTAGTGCTATTTTAAGGATACCGTTTTCTTTTTCGAATACGACCAGCGACATTATTTGCTCTTAATGGTTTTGTTATGGTTGCTTTTCGATAAATTTGCACTTATGATTTTCTCACAATGGTTTTTTATTTTTCGTTCAGAAATGATCTAAAAAAATAACTTTCTTAGGAAAAATAAATGCTGATCGATTCACACGCCCACTTGGATGCGCCCTACTTTAAGGATAAATTACCCATCGTGTTGCAGCGAGCCTTAAACGCCGGTGTGCGCCAAGTCGTTACCATTGGGGTTACACCTTCAAGCACCCGAAGCTGTATTCAGATCGCGGAAACTTACCCCTTTGTTCATGCCACTGCCGGCTATCATCCGCATTGGGCTAACGGTGCAACCGCGGACCGTATGGCGGAGCTGGAAAAGCTCATCGGCAACCGTTGTATTGTGGCACTGGGCGAATTCGGTCTGGACTACCATCATTTTCGCTCTCCCCGCCAGGATCAGGTTGAATTGTTTACGAATATGATGGATATTGCGGTGACGACGGAGCTGCCGGTCATCATCCACGATCGCAAAGCCCATGACGACGTTTACCGAATTTTATCCGCCTTTAGTTCGAAACTGGCGGGAGGGATTATTCATTGTTTTTCCGGCGACTGGTCGCTGGCGATAAAATACTTGAATTGGGGTTTTTTCCTTTCAATCCCTGGTACGGTTACAAATCCGCGCTCGAAAACCTTAAGAGAGGTGGCCCGCAAAGTTCCTCTAAATCGCTTGCTCTTGGAAACCGATGCTCCCCACTTAAGTCCGGTTCCCAAGAGGAGCACAAAAAATGAACCCGCCTTTCTCCATTTTACGGCCCGGGAAGTTGCCCGGCTTCGCAACATCTCCTATGAGAAATTGGCGGAAGCCACTTCGCAAAATGCTTATCGCGCCTATAATCTTGCCCGTTAGCTTTTAGCTCCGGGCCGGCCCTCTTGCTATTTCTCCTGTTCTGCCACAGCGTTTTTGATCATCGTGCGGGTAATGTGGAGCATGACCTCAAAAGGCAAAAATTTAAATCCGGTCGCATCCAGCCAATCCTGTGCGGCCCATCGGGCGATCGTTTCCATGTTATCCGATTGTTCCACCCGCTTTCGCAAAAGACGTTTGTATTCCAATGTCACATTTGTTGCGTCAGATATGATCCGGCGGGCTTCATCTCCGGTCATATACCCGTAGTGCTCCCAAGCGCATAGCTGGATCGGAAGCTTTTCCAGTTTTCTCAAGCTGGCTAAATAGGTGACAAAGCTTTCCGAAGCGGTACACATGAACCGGTATCCGTTGCCCACCGGCGCCGGCACCGGCAGTGAGTCCGAACAAAACAGCCATTTTTGTTCGGCGGCATATACCATCATAGAACAACGGCTGTGGCCCGGGGTTTCGAAAACTTCGAAATTTAAATTGTTCCCCAGATCCACCCGTTCGCCCTCCTGCAGGGCTCTGGCCACCCGAATACCGTCAAATTCGAGGGATATGCCGTTTAACTGCGCCGGGGCACCCATTGTTTCCATCGCTTGGCGGCTGAATTTGCGCATGTTGCTCACCGCTTTTTCCTTAGCATATAGCTCTGTGGCCCGGCGCGATGCCAATACCTTGAGATGCGGGTATCGTTTTTGCAGATAGGGTGCAGCCCCGCAATGGTCATAATGGGAATGACCGATTAGCAGGTACCGGACCCGATCCATGTCGATGTCAAAGTCCTGAATCTGCTGCTCCAAGGCTGGAAGGACCCATTGCCCCCCAGCGCCGATCAACATGTAGTGGTCTCCCTTGGCCAAATAAATAACGCTATGACGAGTTCCCAACCGCATCAATCGGTCGTTGATTTCACCGACAGATAGATTCAACATGATTTCCTTCCTGGGTTCGCTTGCATCAATCCTGCCGGGATGGAAGCGGCATCAACCGGCGGCAATATACAGTTTTATATTCGTTATGATCACGGAAATTTTTATCCGAAGATACATGATATGTCAATAAACAATAAATATGAATTAAATTTATTAGTCTAATTTTAAAAGGTGAATTCGGGTATTGACATTTTACAGGAAACCCGTTTATTTTACGGACCCGTAATGACACTGAATTGGAGGATCGATGACAGATATATTAAAAACCATCATTTCCAGGGATCCGGAAGAAAGGGAATTTCATCAGGCGGTTCAGGAGGTCATCGAAAGCGTTAAACCGGTTTTAGATCAGAATCCCCAGTACCGCCAGGAAGCTGTTCTGGAGAGAATTATCGAGCCGGAACGCGTGATCACCTTTCGAATTCCCTGGCTGGATGATCAGGGAAATGTGAAGGTCAATCGCGGCTTTAATATTGAAATGAACAGTGCCATCGGCCCGTACAAGGGCGCATTGCGCTTTCACCCGTCAGTCAATCAGAGTATTTTGAAGTTTCTGGCATTTGAACAGACCTTCAAAAATGCATTAACCACCATGCCTCTGGGCGGTGGTGCCGGCGGTTGTGATTTCGATCCCAAAGGCAAATCCGATAACGAAGTCATGCGTTTTTGCCAGAGTTTCATGACCGAGGTGTTTCACCATATCGGGGCCAATACAGACATACCCACACCCGACATCGGTGTCGGTGCCAGGGAAATCGGCTATCTTTTCGGAATGTTTAAAAAACTCAGCAACGAATTTAGCGGCGCGTTGACCGGCAAAAGCATCAACTGGGGGGGCAGCTTGATTCGGCCCCAGGCTGCCGGTTATGGCTGTGTTTATCATTTCCAGGGATCCGGAAGAAAGGGAATTTCATCAGGCGGTTCAGGAGGTCATCGAAAGCGTTAAACCGGTTTTAGATCAGAATCCCCAGTACCGCCAGGAAGCTGTTCTGGAGAGAATTATCGAGCCGGAACGCGTGATCACCTTTCGAATTCCCTGGCTGGATGATCAGGGAAATGTGAAGGTCAATCGCGGCTTTAATATTGAAATGAACAGTGCCATCGGCCCGTACAAGGGCGCATTGCGCTTTCACCCGTCAGTCAATCAGAGTATTTTGAAGTTTCTGGCATTTGAACAGACCTTCAAAAATGCATTAACCACCATGCCTCTGGGCGGTGGTGCCGGCGGTTGTGATTTCGATCCCAAAGGCAAATCCGATAACGAAGTCATGCGTTTTTGCCAGAGTTTCATGACCGAGGTGTTTCACCATATCGGGGCCAATACAGACATACCCACACCCGACATCGGTGTCGGTGCCAGGGAAATCGGCTATCTTTTCGGAATGTTTAAAAAACTCAGCAACGAATTTAGCGGCGCGTTGACCGGCAAAAGCATCAACTGGGGGGGCAGCTTGATTCGGCCCCAGGCTGCCGGTTATGGCTGTGTTTACTTTGCCGCGGAGATGCTGGCGACACGCAACATCAGCCTGGAAGGGCAAGCCTGCCTGGTATCGGGCTCCGGCAACGTGGCCCAGCACACCGCTGAAAAGCTGGTGGAGCTGGGCGCCAAAGTGGTTACCCTGTCCGACTCCGCCGGCTATGTTTATGACGCCGGCGGTATCGACCGCGACAAACTGGCCTATGTCAAACGGCTTAAAAATATTCGCAGGGGCCGAATTAAAGACTATGCTGAAAAGTATCCGTCTGCGGTTTATACGGAAGCCGATTACAGCCTGGATTATAATCCCCTGTGGGGCCACCGCGCGGTTTGTGCGTTTCCCTGCGCCACCCAAAATGAGATCAACGATAGGGATGCTTATAATCTGATCAACAACAATATTAAGTTAGTGTGTGAAGGGGCCAGCATGCCCTGTGCGCCCGAGGCGGTCGATATTTTCCTGGAGCGAAATGTTCTTTTTGCTTCGGGGAAAGCAGCCAACGCCGGCGGGGTGGCGGTTTCCGGTCTGGAACTGGTGCAAAACAGTATGCGCCTCAACTGGCTGAGAGAAGAAGTGGATCAACGCCTCAAAATTATTATGAAAGGTATCCATAACACCTGTTTGGAGGCCGCCGAACAGTATGGGACTCCCGGCAACTATGTCAACGGTGCCAATATTGCC